>WNGA01002833.1_pt1 | contig 52288 bp, 52 predicted proteins | sample 5400061 | NCBI WGS metagenome assembly WNGA01 (sample SAMN13153366, study PRJNA577476) | soil metagenome | isolation source: 100 cm soil or saprolite under grassland replicate 2 | place: USA:California | collected 2016-06-15
TCCAGATCCCGAATGCCACGCCTGATCGTCGACCGAGCTACTCCGGTGGCCCGATGAACCTCCTCGATCCCCCCACGACCCCACGACTTTGCCTCCGCACCCAACGCCAAACGACGGTCGCGTTCATTCAACCGAGGCAACAACCCCGCCAACCGAGCCGCCATCGCCACACGCTCACCAGACCGATCCCGAGCCACCACAAGATCGTACCACTAATCCCAGCGATACACTTAGTTATTTAATTACGGCTCCAAAGCAGTACCAACACCGCCAGTTACAGGCGGCATTCTGGAAGACTTGAGCGGTCATGATCTCTTGCGGGGTGATACCCAATCGGTGCGAAGCTGGTTCGATGGGCAGAGGATTCGGAGGCCAAGGCGATGGTGTTGTGTGCCTGAAGTGTCGGATCCGCCCGTAACCACCGCAATTGGGCTGTTCGCTCAGGTCTTCTGCCTGCTCCGTACCTGCGATCTTGGAGATGAGGATTTGTTCGGCCTCGACCCGGACAGACCGCTCGCGCAGCCGGGTCGAAAAGTCGTCTGTGTCTATGGAACTCATCGGTCCCACCTCCAGATGAGTCGGTCGTCCTGCCCAACGGCACACGCGACGACCACTTGATCCTTGATACCTCAGGCAACCCGACGCGACCAAGATCCCAAGAAAGTGTCCACAAATATGGCCAATTCCATTCGACCACTTGCCTTTTGGTCAAGCCAAGCTCTCGCCCACACGCAAGGCTGACTGGTCGCGACTCCGCTGTACTGAGCCCTCCACAGCTCCACCGGCCGCGCTCGTACCTCCTCCACGCTGGCCCCCCGAACTTGATGTTGACCGAGAAGCTGAACTCGTCCCGGCCGCGCATGGCTTCGTCCACGCCGTCGCTGATCAGATCCACGGCCGTGTAGTCGAGGAGCTGCTGCGCCTGGTACCGGCCGGTGGAGATGAGCCGTTGCCCACGCTGGCGTGCCCGCACACGGCCAGAACTCGAAACGCTGGCCCGGAACCGGCCGAGCTGCCGATCGGCAACCTCCACTCCCACAGCTCGTACACGTGCCGCACCGTGGCGTCCGGCTCCGAAGGTAGGCTCTGTTCACGCACGGTCGCTCGGGCGAGCCCTCCTTAGTGGGTGGAACTGGAAGTTCGTCGGGGGTCTGGGGCGGGTCTGTGGCTGGGCTTGGTTGGCGACCCGCGTGTCGCGTGTTCGGCGAGAGGTTGCAGGTGGTGGTGGACGACACCTCGGTGATCGGCGCCCGCGTGCGTGCCGTTCGGGTCCGCCAGGGCATGAGCTTGGGCGCGCTCGCCCAGGCAACTGGCCTGTCCAAGGCCCACCTCTCCCGCATCGAGCGAGGCGAGCGCAGCCTGGACCGCCGCTCCACCTTGCAGGCCATCGCCGACGCGCTGCGGACTCCGGTCGCTGAGCTGACCGGGCAGCCCTTCACACCACGGAACCGGGCTGAGACCACCGCCCACGCCGCTGCCTTGGGCATCCGCGACGTGCTGATCGGCACCGAGCTGGGCGAGGATCCTGGTGGGACGGGTCGCCCGATGGCCGAGTTGACGCGGGAGCTGTGGCGTGTCGAGCGGCTGGCCGAAGCGTCGCACTACTCCGGGTTCGGCCCGCTGCTGCCCGCACTGTTGACCGATGCGCATGCCGCCATCGCCGGGGAGGACCGGGAGGCCGGTCTGTCGTTGGTGGTTCGCTGTTGCTTTGCGGTCGAGCGGCTGTGTAAGGGCACGGGCTACCACGAGCTGGCGTGGATCGCCGCTGAGCGTGCCCTTGCCGCCTCCCGGCTCTCGGATGACCCGACCCTGATCGGCGCGGCGAATGTGCTCCGTGGCTTCGCGCTCGTCTGGACCGGCGCTCGCCCACGCGAGCGTGCCCTGGCCATAGTCACTCGTGGCGCCGAGGAGTTGAGCCGGCACCCGACAGCCGACGACGGCGCCGAGGTGCTCGGGATGCTGCATCTGGTCGCGTCGTTGGCGCACACCGTTGCCGGCCGGCCTGGCCCGGCAGGTGATCGGATGCAGGAGGCGTTGGCGCTCGCCGCGCACACTGGCGACGGCAATGCGTTCGGCCTGTGGTTCGGTCCGACCAACGTCGGCGCCTGGCGGGTGGCGCTGGCTGTCGAGCAGGGCGAGGGCGGCGCCGTCGCTGAGCTGGCCGGCCAGGTGAACGAGGCCATGCTGCCGCCGTTCCGTCGTGCCTCGATGCTGACCGACCTCGGCCGCGGATTGGCCCGCGAACGTGGTCGGCATGAGGATGCGATCCGGGCGCTGCTGCGAGCCGAAGCGCTCGCTCCGCACCAGGTACACGCCGACCCGTTCGCGCGGGAGGCCGTCGCGGCGCTGCTATCCACGGCTGGCAGCGCGGAGCTGCGCAGTCTGGCGCGCCGGGTGGGTGTTGCCTGAACTGCTGTGCGTTGCCCTGCTGACAACGGACAGGGTTACCCGCCGCGCAACGGTAGAAGTTATCTCGCTTCATATGGTCTGCGTATGAGGTCATCGAACAGACACGAGACCGCAACCGCTGCTGAGCGTGATATGGGCCGGCTTGATACGCCGTGCTCGCCAAAGTGGCTGAGCAGATGCCAGTTCCTCGCCCGTACTGACGTCACGCCAGCAGACAAGCTCGCGTGCAAAAGGTGATAGCAGTCTCTTCGGGATCGGGCACGCCTGCGCGGCTCGGTGGTCGCCGCGGGTGCCCGCCAAGGTCGGCGTTTGAGCGAGAGGGTACGCCAAGTGCGCAACGTTGAGAGCGACGAGATCGGGCCGGCTCCGGTACCCGACTTCACGAAGTCCGTCGATTTCGGTGCATGGGCAGCGGAGTACATCAAGTGGGGTCACCAGGAAGGACAGCCGCCGCGCGTGCGTGTCATGGTGCGCCTTCTTGAGGTGGTTACGGGGACGACATCGTGACCCGGCGGGCGTTGCTCCGGGCGGCGCTGACCTACGTGGAGGCCGGCTGGCCGATCGCGCCCGGTGCCACCCCGTACGGCTCATCCGGCCGCCGAACGACGGTGCAGTGTGCCGCCAGGCCGGTGCCGGTGGCGTGCTCCTGCGGCCGGCCGGAGTGCTGGACACCCGCCGCGCACCCGCGTGACCACGACTGGCTGCAGGGAGTGATCACCGATCCCGCCGACGTCCGGTCCTGGTGGGGCAGCGACGCCGGACGAGATACCGCAGGTCCCGCCCGGCCCGGACGTGCTGCACCTGGGCGCGGGTCAGTTCGTGCCCGCCCCGCCGTCCACCCGAGGCGCGCTCGGCCACGACACTTGGCTCGCCGAGCAACGCCGCCGTCGGCTCCCACCCTGGCCGCCGGTTGCCGCTGCCCTGATCAAGGCCGCCGAACAACTCCACCACCGCCAGCTCACCCGCCGGCGAGCCGCCACGCGGTGAACCAAGCCCGGCCGGTGGCGCGCATCCAACCCAACGGATCTCTCCGCCTGGTAGGTCGCCCATGCGCGCCACCATCCGCAACGACGGCTCGCACCAGCTTGAGAGCCACGGGTCTGTCCACGGTTGCGCCCGGTGGTGGCAGACAATGGAGGACGACGTCGCGTGCCGTTGTAGATGCACGACCGGCTTCGCAGATGGCACCTAGCAGCTCGGCAGTCCCCAACCCGGCCCGCGCCGCCGCCCGCGACCACCTCATACGCCAACAGGCCGAACGCGACCAGCACCACCAACGCATCGGCGCCGCCCACATCGACCGCACCCTGTCCCTGGCCGCGCTCAACCGCGAACTGGCCAGCGCCCAACGGAAGATCCACAAGCTGGGGCGCCGGCCGGCCGGCACAGCTACTACGTGCTGTTCCCCACCCCGAACCTGTCCGGCCGGCGGGACTGGGACGCGATCGGTCCGGCCTACCGCGACCACGTGATCGGCACGCTGGAGTCCGGGGCTACCCGGCTTCGGCCGGGCTGTCGAGGTCGACTGGCAACGGCTCGGGATGGCGGCCGGCACCCCCTTCGCCGCCGCGTACACACTGCTGCAGAGCGGCCCGTTCCGGCCCCGCAACCTGCTCGGCGACAACATCGTCTTCGCCGGCTCGGGCACCCACCGCGGCGTCGGGGTTCCGACCGTCCTGATCAGCGGCCGCCTCGCCGCCGAACGCATCACCGGCCCGATGCGCCGGCCAGCCGGGTGAGCACCGCGGCTATCGGGACAGGGCGGCGGCGATGTGCGGGGCGAGGGCGCGGAAGGCCCGGCCGCGGTGGCTGACCGCGTCCTTCTCGGCGGGGGTGAGCTCCGCGGTGGTGCGGGTCTCCCCGATCGGCACGAAGATCGGGTCGTAGCCGAAGCCGCCGGCGCCGCGGGGCGCGTGCAGCAGGGTGCCGTCCACCCGGCCCTCCACCAGGTGCTCGGCGCCGTCCGGGGTGACCAGGGCCGCCGCGCAGATGAACGCGGCGCCGCGCCGCAGTTCGGGTACGTCGGCGATCTGGTCGAGCACCAGCCGCAGGTTGGCGGCGTCGTCCCGGCCCGGACCGGCCCAGCGCGCGGACAGCACCCCGGGCATGCCGTTCAGCGCGTCCACGGTCAGCCCCGAGTCGTCCGCCACGGCGACCAGCCCGGTGTGCCGGGCCGCCTCGCGGGCCTTCAGCAGCGCGTTGTCGGCGAACGTCGCGCCGGTCTCCGGGGCCTCGTCGTAGGCCGGTACGTCGTCCAGGCCGAGCAGCTCGACGCGCATCACCTCGCTCAGGATGCGGCGCAGCTCGGCCAGCTTCCGCACGTTCCGGGTGGCCAGCAGCACCTTCGTCATCGGCGTCGCCCCGGGGTGCCCACTCCGGTGGTCACGTCGCCAGGGCCTCGGCCTGCAACTTGGCCAGCTCCGAGCAGCCGGCCACCGCCATGTTCAGCAGCTCGTCCAGGGCGGCGCGGTCGAACGGCACGGCCTCCGCCGTACCCTGCACCTCCACGAACGCGCCCTCGCCGGTGCAGACCACGTTCATGTCCGTCTCGGCGCGCACGTCCTCCTCGTAGCACAGGTCCAGCCGGGACTCCCCGTCGATGACGCCGACGCTGACCGCGGCCACCGAGGTGGTCAGCGGCCGGGCGGCCCTGCTCAGCGAGCCCTTCGCGCGCAGCCACTCCACCGCGTCCGCCAGCGCCAGGTACGCGCCGGTGATCGCCGCGGTACGGGTGCCGCCGTCGGCCTGCAGCACGTCGCAGTCGATCGCGATGGTGTTCTCGCCCAGGGAGCGGAGGTCGATGCAGGCGCGCAGCGACCGGCCGATCAGCCGGCTGATCTCGTGGGTACGGCCACCGATCCTGCCGCGCACCGACTCGCGGTCGCTGCGGGTGTGGGTGGAGCGGGGCAGCATCGAGTACTCCGCGGTGACCCAGCCCTGGCCGCTGCCCTTGCGCCAACGCGGCACGCCCTCGGTCACGCTGGCCGCGCACAGCACCCGGGTGTTGCCGAACTCGATCAGCGCGGAGCCCTCGGCCCAGCGTTGCCAGCCGCGGACGATGGTCACCGGGCGGAGCTCGTCGTGCGCGCGGCCGTCGGGTCGGGTCATACATCGAGCCTAGGGGCCGGTGCCCCGACAGTGCCGCGCGGCCCCGGTGCCGGCCCGGTGCGGCTCCCGGTGCGGCTCCCGGTGCGGCTCCCGGTGCGGCCCGGTGCCGCTGGGTGCGGCTCCCGGTGCGGCCGCGCGCGAAGATGTACGGCATGCGCAGCGAGGTGCTCACCGTCCGGACCGGGTCCCGGCCCACCGTGCACGACCTGACGGCCGACTGTGCCGCGTTCGTGGCCGGATCCGGCGACGGGCTGCTGCATGTGTTCGTGCCGCACGCCACCGCGGGGCTGGCCATCCTGGAGACCGGCGCGGGCAGCGACCACGACCTGCTGGCCACCCTGGACCGGCTGCTGCCCGGCAACGACCGGTGGCGCCACCGGCACGGCTCCCCCGGCCATGGCCGCGACCACGTGGTGCCCGCGTTCGTACCGCCCTACGCCACCGTCCCGGTCCTGGCCGGCCGGCTCGGCCTCGGCACCTGGCAGAGCATCTGCCTGGTGGACACCAACGGCGACAACCCCGAGCGCCAGGTCCGGCTGTCCTTCCTCCCCGGCTGACAGCCAACTGTCCTTTCTGCCCGGCTGACACCCCGACTGTCCTTCCAACCCGGCTGGCACCCCACCCGGGAGGAGCGGGAGTGCGACGGGGGGCGGTCAGATGTCGTAGCCGGCGCCCGCCGCGACCTGCTCGGTGCTGCCGCCGAAGGCCTGCGCGGCGGCCGCGACGATCCGGTCGGCGTCCCCCCACGGCGGGATGTGCGTGACCAGCAGCCGCCCCACCTCCGCCTTGGCCGCGTGCTCGCCCGCCTCCCGGCCGGTCAGGTGCAGGTCCGGCGGCAGGTCTGGACCGTCCTCGAAGGTGGCCTCGCACAGCAGCACGTCCGAGCCGAGGGCCAGGCGGACCAGCGCGTCCGACACGCCGGTGTCGCCGGAGTAGGTCAGCACCCTGCCACCCGCGGTCAGCCGCATCGCGAACGCCTCGACCCGGTGGTTCACCCGGTCCACCTGCAGGGTGAACGGCCCCAGCTCGCGCTCACCGGGTTCCAGCGCCCCGAACGCGAACACGTCGGTCAGCCCGTCGGTGCTGGTCGGGTCGTACGCCGCGGCCAGCCGCCCGTGGGTGCCGCGCGGGCCGAGCACCGGCACCCGCGGCGGGCGGCCGCCCGGGTGGTACCGGCGGAAGATCACGTACGGGCACAGGTCCAGGCAGTGGTCGCCGTGCAGGTGGGACAGGAGGACCGCGTCCACCGCAAGCAGGTCCAGGTGGCGCTGCAACGGGCCGATGGCTCCGCTGCCGAAGTCCAGCAGCAGCCGGAATCCCTCGTGCTCGACCAGGTACGCCGAGCAGGCCGAGTCCGGCCCGGGGAAGCTGCCCGAACAGCCGATCGCGGTCAGTCGCATCCGCTCACCTCGATGTGAGTACGTCGTCGGGGGCATCGTCTGGCGCAGCCGCTGGCGCGTCGTCGTACCCGGCGATGCCATCTACCTGTCCGATCACGGGCCCCAGGAAACGTCGCCCGAGCCGGCGGAACGACTCCGGGTCGCCGGTCGCCGCGAACCGGTGCCGCGGTGGCCCGGAGCCCTCCGGGCGCAGCGCGTCGGTCGCGGTGAGCACCCGGTACACGTCCTTGGCGGTCTCCTCCGCGCTGGACACCAGCGTCACGCCGTCGCCCATCACCAGCCCGACCACGCCGGTCAGCAGCGGGTAGTGGGTGCAGCCCAGCACCAGGGTGTCCACGCCCCGGGCCAGCAGCGGCTCGAGGTAGCCCTGGGTGAGCCCGAGGATCTGCCGGCCGCTGGTCATGCCGCGTTCCACGAAGTCCACGAACCGCGGGCAGGCCACCGCCGTCACCGCGATGCCGGGCGCGGCCGCGAACGCGTCCTGGTACGCCCCGCTGGTGACCGTCGCGACCGTGCCGATCACGCCCACCTCACCGGTGCGGGTCGCCGCCACCGCCCGCCGCACCGCCGGCACGATCACCTCCACGACCGGCACGTCGTACCGTTCCCGGGCGTCGCGCAGGCAGGCGGCGCTGGCGGCGTTGCAGGCGATCACCAGCATCTTGACCCCGGAGCCGACCAGGTGGTCGCAGACGTCCAGCGCGTGCCGGCGGATCTCGGCGATCGGCTTCGGGCCGTACGGCGAGTGCGCGGTGTCCCCCACGTAGCGCAGCTCCTCATCCGGGAGCTGGTCCAGGATCGCCCGGGCGACGGTCAGGCCACCGACCCCGGAGTCGAAGATCCCGATCGGGGCGTCTGCTGCTGGTCGCGCGTTCATCGTCACTTAGCGTACGGCGCCCGCCCGGGACGTGAGCGGGCTTGCGAGCAAACGGGTGGACCCAGGACGATGGCCGCCAACACTCCGTACCGAACCTACCGAATAAATCGGACATTCCGATCGGCCGACACCCGGTCGGGCATGCCCCAAGGATGGCCGCAGGACGCCGGGTCAGGCCCAGAGCTGGCCCTCCAGCGCCCGCTCGGCCTCGGCGAGGTCCGGGGCGTAGGCGCCGGTGGACAGGTACTTCCAGCCGGCGTCGGCCACCACGAAGGCGATGTCCGCCCGACGGCCGGTGGCCGCGGCGCGCTCGCCCATGGCCATCGCGGCGTGCAGGATCGCACCGGTGGAGATGCCGGCGAAAATGCCCTCGGTCTCGACCAGCTCGCGGGTGCGGCGCAGCGCGTCGCCGCTGGTCACCGAGAACCGGGCGGTGAGCACCGTGTCGTCGTACAGCTCCGGGACGAAGCCCTCGTCGATGTTCCGCAGGCCGTACACCATGTCGCCGTAGCGGGGCTCGGCGGCCACGATCGCCACCCCGGGGGCGTGCTCACGCAGGTACCGCCCGACGCCCATCAGCGTGCCCGTGGTGCCCAGCCCGGCGACGAAGTGGGTGATCGACGGCAGGTCGGCGAGCAGCTCGGGGCCGGTGGTCTCGTAGTGCGCCCGGGCGTTCGCCGGGTTGCCGTACTGGTAGAGCATCACCCACTCGGGGTGCTCGGCGGCCAGCCCCTTCGCGAGCCGCACCGCCTCGTTCGAGCCGCCCGCCGCGGCGGACAGCCGGATCTCGGCGCCGTACATCTGCAGCAACTGCCGGCGCTCGACCGAGGTGTTCTCCGGCATCACGCAGATCAACCGGTAGCCGCGCAGCCTGGCCACCATGGCCAGCGAGATCCCGGTGTTGCCGCTGGTGGGCTCCAGGATCGTGCAGCCGGGGCGCAGCCGGCCCTCCTTCTCCGCCTGCTCGACCATGAAGAACGCCGCCCGGTCCTTGATCGAGCCGGTCGGGTTGCGGTCCTCCAGCTTGGCCCACAGCCGGACGTCCGCGGACGGCGACAGCCGCGGCAGCCCGACCAGCGGGGTGCCGCCGAGGGAGTCCAGCAGTGAGTCGAAGCGGGCCATCGCGTCGGGTCAGCCGCCGGCGACCGCGGGCAGGATGGTCACCGAGTCGCCGTCGGACAGCGCGGTGTCCAGCGAGCCGGTGAACCGCACGTCCTCGTCGTTGACGTACACGTTGACGAACCGGTGCAGCGCCCCCGTCTCGGTGACCAGCCGGGCCTTGATGCCGGGGTGCTGCGCCTCCAGGTCGTCCATCAGTGCGGACAGGGTGTCGCCGGACGCCTCGACGGACTTGGCGCCGCCGGTGTAGCTGCGCAGGATGGTCGGGATACGGATCTCGATCGCCATGTGGCTCTGGCTCCTCGGACGGCAAGGGGACGGCAAGGGGACGGTGACGACGGTGCGGGTACGGCGCCGTGCCCGCAGGTCAGTCGTAGACCGTGGCGCTCGGGGTGTGCCCGAGCAGGTAACGCTCCACGATCTCGACCTCTTCCTCGGTCACCACCCCATCGACGATCCGGAACGAGCGGAACTCAGGGCGGTCCGCGTCGCGGGTGGAGACCAGCACGTAGTGTGCGCCGGGCTCGCCGGCGAAGGAGATGTCGGTACGCGAGGGGTACGCCTCGGTCGCGGTGTGCGAGTGGTAGATGACCACCGGCTCCTCGTCCCGGTCGTCCATCTCCCGCCAGACCCGCAGCTGCTCGGCGGCGTCGAAGCGGTAGAAGGTGGGCGAGCGCTCGGCGTTGGTCATCGCGACGAAACGCTCCGGCCGGTCCGAGCCCGCCGGGCCGGCGACGATCCCGCACGCCTCGTCCGGGTGGTCCCGGCGGGCATGGGCGACGATCTCGTCATGCGTCGCCTGGTCGATCGTCAACACGCCTGCCAGGGTACCGAGCCGGGGTCGCACCCTGGCTGTGGAATCCTTCACCACGGCTTGGGGCACCTAGTCGAAGTGCGACCCGCCGACGGTGGCCTCGACCAGCAGTTCCTGCAGCAGGGTGAGCCAGCGGTACAGCTCGTACCCGGGAGCGCGCGGGTCGGAGGGCTCCGGGGTGTCCATCTCCTCGGTCACGTCCAGCCGGGTGCCGATCACCAGCCGGATGTCGTTCAACGCGGACATCCAGGCCCGCGTGGCGTCCTCGTCCAGGCAGACCTTGCCGCCCTGCTCGGGCAGCGAGTCGAGCACCCGCTGAGCCGTCTCGCTCTTGTGCTGCCGCAGCGAGGTCTCGGTCAGCCGGCGGAACTCGGCCGCCGCCTCCTCGTCGTCGGCGTACCCGTCCGGCAGCAGCCGCGCCAACGCCGGGTCCCGCGGCGCCTGGGTGTTGGTACCGGTGCCGACCAGCTCCTCCAGCGGGTCCGCCGGGTGCGCCGCGTCATCCGGCCGGCCGCCGACCAGCTCCCGCACGCCCGTCACCAGGCCGCGCAGCACCTGCGCGTCCGCCGGGTCGAAGCGCATCACGATTCCGGCTTTGCGCCGGCCCACCCACTCCATCAGGGCTGCTGCAGGGTGGCCCACAGGCCGGCGGCGTGCAGCCGGCTGACGTCGTGTTCCATCTGTTCGTGCCGGCCGCTGGACACCACGGCCTTGCCCTTGTAGTGCACGTCGAGCATCAGCGCGGTGGCCTTATCCCGGGTGTACCCGAACAGGTCCTGGAACACGTACACCACGTACGACATCAGGTTGATCGGGTCGTTCCAGACGATGGTGATCCACGGCCGGTCCGGGTCGTGCCGAGCACCGTGCTCGGTCTCCTCGATTCGCTCCGGAGCGAGGGTTCCCGCCATGGCCCAATGGTGCCATGCCGGCCGTCCGGGCGCCGCAATCCGCCCCGACGGCCGCCCGGACGGCGGCTGCGGCGCTGGACCGCCGGCCGTACCGTCGCGGCACGCTACCCGAGGATACGGGGGTCTGACATGTGTTCCTGGTGTTCGTCGTACGAGGGCTTCTGCTTCTGCGGCACCAGCAAGGATCCGGAGGGCCGTTACGAGCCGTGCGGCGCACGGAGCGAAGGGACCTGCTCACGCTGCGGACACTCCGCCGGGCCGGTGCCCGCCGACACCTCTGACCAGGGATACGACTACGTCGAGTACGAGTAGTCACCCCGCCGGCGATCCGGCCGCCCTCCCGGACGGCGGCCGGGTCAGCGGTCGTGGCCGCGGCCGCGGTCCGTACGCTGTGCGACCGTGAACTCGACCGCGCTGCTGACCGACCATTACGAGCTGACCATGCTCACCGCGGCCCTGCGTGACTCCTCGGCCAGGCGCACCTGCGTATTCGAGGCGTTCGCGCGGCGGCTGCCGGAGGGGCGGCGGTACGGCGTGGTCGCCGGCGCCGCGCGGCTGCTGGACGCGATCGGGTCGTTCCGGTTCGACCCGGCCGAGCTGGAGTTCCTGGCCGGGCACGGCGTGATCGACGCGGCGGCCCGGGACTTCCTGGCGGAGTACCGGTTCGGCGGGGACGTGGACGGCTACCCCGAGGGCGAGCTGTACTTCCCCGGCTCGCCCGTACTCACCGTCCAGGCGACGTTCGCCGAGGCGGTGGTGCTCGAGACGCTGGTGCTGTCGGTGCTCAACCACGACTGCGCCATCGCATCGGCGGCGGCCCGCATGGTGACCGCCGCGGGCGACCGGCCACTGATCGAGATGGGCTCGCGGCGCACCCACGAGGAGGCGGCGGTGGCCGCGGCGCGGGCCGCCTACCTGGCCGGGTTCGCCGGCACCTCCAACCTGGCGGCCGGCCGGCGGTTCGGCGTGCCGACGATGGGCACCGCGGCGCACGCGTTCACCCTGCTGCACGGCTCGGAGTCGGACGCGTTCCGCGCCCAGGTGGACGCGCTCGGGGTGGGCACCACGCTGCTGGTGGACACCTACGACATCAGCCAGGGGATCCGGACCGCGATCGAGGTGGCCGGGCCGGGGCTCGGCGCGGTCCGGATCGACTCCGGCGACCTGGCCGTGCTCGCCGTGCAGGCCCGCGAGCTGCTGGACTCCCTCGGCGCCACCGGGACCCGGATCATCCTGTCCGGCGACCTGGACGAGTACGCGATCGCCTCGCTGGCGGCGGCGCCGGTGGACGCGTACGGCGCCGGCACCGCGGTGGTCACCGGGTCGGGCGCGCCCACCGCCGGCATGGTCTACAAGCTGGTGGAGGTCGACGGCCGGCCGGTGGCCAAGCGCTCGGAGCAGAAGGCCACCCACGGCGGCCGGAAGACTGCGGTACGCCGGCACAAGCCGACCGGCACCGCGGTGGAGGAGGTGCTGGCGCACGGAGCGCCGCCGGCGCCCTCGCCCGGGGACCGCACGCTGCAGGTGCCGCTGCTGCGTGGCGGCAAGCGGGTCGAGCTGCCCGCCCTGGAGGAGTCCCGGAAGCACCTGCGCGCGGCGCTGGTCAGCATCCCGTGGGAGGGCCTGAAGCTGTCCCGCGGTGAGCCGGCCATCCCCACCACTTACCGACCCTGAGCGAGAATGGTCCGATGAGCAGCGCGATCATCGTGGTGGACGTGCAGAACGACTTCTGCGAGGGCGGCAGCCTGGCGGTGGCCGGCGGCACCGAGGTGGCGCGGCGGATCACCGCGCGGCTGTCCGAGGGCGGGTTCGACCACGCGGTGGCCACCCGGGACCACCACATCGACCCGGGTCCGCACTTCGCCGCTGACCCGGACTTCGTGGCCACCTGGCCGGCGCACTGCGTGGTGGGCACACCAGGGGTGGAGCTGCACCGGGCGCTCGACCGCGAGCCACTGGAGGCGGTGTTCGACAAGGGCGAGTACGCGGCGGCGTACAGCGGGTTCGAGGGCTCCGCCGACGGCGTCGGGCTGCGCGACTGGTTGGGCGAGCGGGGCGTCATCGCGGTGGAGGTCTGCGGCATCGCCACCGACCACTGCGTGCGGGCCACGGCGCTGGACGCGGTGCGGGCCGGGCTCGCCACCACGGTCCGGCTCGACCTGACCGCGGGAGTTGCCGCGTCGACCACCGCGAAGGCGCTCGCCGACCTGTCCGACGCCGGCATCACCCTCATCGGCGCGCCGATCGTCGCCGGGTCCGATCCGGCCTAGCTGTCAGGAATGTCCTCGGCGTCGGCGGCCTCCACCTCGTCCCGGGAGATGCCCAGGATGAACAGGATCGCGTCCAGGTAGGGCTGCGACAGGGTGGTGTCCGCGGCCTCGCGCACCACCGCCTTGGCGTTGAACGCGATACCGAGGCCGGCTGCGTTCAGCATGTCGATGTCGTTGGCACCGTCGCCGACCGCCACGGTCTGCGACAGCGGCACGCCGTACTTCTCGGCGAACCGGACCAGCGCTCTTGCCTTGCCGGCCCGGTCCACGATCTCTCCGAGCACCCTGCCGGTGAGCTTGCCGTCCACGATCTCCAGGGTGTTCGCGGCGGCGTAGTCCAGTCCCAGCTCGGCGGCCAGTTCGTCGGTGATCTGGCTGAACCCGCCGGAGACGATGCCGATCCGGTACCCCATCCGCTTCAGCGTGCGCACCACCGTCCGGGCGCCCGGGGTGAGCCGCAGCGACGCCCGCACCTTCTCGATCGCGCGGGCGGGCAGGCCCTCCAGCAGCGCCACCCGGGCGCGCAGCGACTCGGCGAAGTCCAGCTCGCCGGCCATCGCCTCCGCCGTGACCTTGGCCACCTCATCCGCGCAGCCGGCGTGCGCGGCGAGCATCTCGATCACCTCACCCTGCACAAGGGTGGAGTCCACGTCCAGGACGAGCAGCCGCTTGCTGCGCCGGTGCAGGCCGGCCTTCTCCACGGCGATGTCGGTACCGGTCTCGGTGGCCGCGGTCACCAGCGCGCTGCGCAGCGCACCGGACTCGGCGCCGGACACCATCAGCTCGAGGCTGGTCACCGGAGTGTGCGACAGCCGGACGATCGCGTCGATGTTGCCGCCCAGGTCGGCGATCCGGCGGGCCACCTCGCCGACGGCTCCGGCCCGCAGCGGCCGGCCCAGCACGATCACGTGATGCTGGCTCTTGCGCCGGCCGCTGGCCACGTCCCGTGGGCTGTCCGCGACCTGCACCTCCGCCTCCATGCCGAGCGCGTCGCAGCAGGACGTGACCGCCCGGCGCAGCGAGCCCGGCTCGCCGTGCAGGGCGAGCAGCACCCCGAGCACCAGCCGGCCACGGATCACCACCTGCTCCACGTCGAGCACCTCGACGTCGTGACCCGCCAGCGCCGCGAACAGCGCCGAGGTCACGCCAGGACGGTCACGGCCGGTCACCGTGACCAGAACGCTGTGCGACCGCATGTCGACGTGATGCCCTTCCCTGCCCGCGCCGACTACCCGCGGAACAGTCGCAACGCCGCGGGCAGGGGTACGGCCCCCCTCATCCCCACGGCGCCGTCGTTGGTTCGGAACTCAGTGTGGCTGCTTCCTGCCGTTCTTCCCGGCGTGCGCCTCGACTTGCAGCCGCTCGACCAGGTGCGGGTAGTGCAGTTCGAACGCGGGCCGCTCGGAGCGGATCCGGGGCAGCGAGGTGAAGTTGTGCCGCGGCGGCGGGCTGGAGGTGGCCCACTCCAGGGAGTTGCCGAAGCCCCACGGGTCGTCCGCGGTGGTCACCTCACCGTAGCGGTAGGACCTGTAGACGTTCCACATGAACACCAGCGTCGAGATGCCGAGGATGAACGCCCCGATCGAGGAGATCGTGTTCAACGTGGTGAAGCCGTCGCCCGGCAGGTAGTCCGCGTACCGCCGCGGCATGCCGACGTTGCCCAGCCAGTGCTGGACCAGGAACGTGGTGTGGAAGCCGATCAACGTGGTCCAGAAGTGCAGCTTGCCCAGCTTCTCGTCCAGGAACCGGCCGGTGAACTTGGGGAACCAGAAGTAGATCCCCGCGTACGTGGCGAACACGATCGTGCCGAACAGGACATAGTGGAAGTGTGCCACCACAAAGTACGAGTCCGACACATGGAAGTCGATCGGCGGGCTGGCCAGCAGGATGCCCGTCAGGCCGCCGAACAGGAACGTGACCAGGAAGCCCAGGGCGAACAGCATGGGCGTCTCGAAGCTCAGCGAGCCGCGCCACATCGTGCCGATCCAGTTGAAGAACTTCACCCCGGTGGGCACCGCGATGAGGAACGTCATGAAGCTGAAGAACGGCAGCAGCACGGCCCCGGTCGCGAACATGTGGTGCGCCCACACCGTCATCGACAGCGCACCGATGGCCAGCGTGGCGAAGACCAGGCCGGTGTAGCCGAACAGCGGCTTGCGGCTGAACACCGGGAACACCTCGGTGACGATGCCGAAGAACGGCAGCGCCACGATGTAGACCTCGGGATGGCCGAAGAACCAGAACAGGTGCTGCCAGAGCATCGCCCCGCCGTTGGCCGCCTCGAACACCTGCGCGCCGAGGTGCCGGTCGGCCTCCAAGGCGAGCAGCGCCGCGGTCAGGATCGGGAACGCCAACAGGATCAGCACGCTGGTGACCAGGATGTTCCAGGTGAAGATCGGCATCCGGAACATGGTCATCCCGGGTGCCCGCAGGGTGATCACCGTGGTGATCATGTTCACGCCGCCGAGGATGGTGCCCAGACCGGCAATCACCAGGCCGATGTCCCACAGGTCGGCGCCCACGCCGGGGGAGTTGATCGCGTCGTTCAGCGGGGCGTAGGCGAACCAGCCGAAGTCGGCCGCGCCGCCCGGGGTGGCGAACCCGGCCATCGTCACCAGCCCGCCGAACAGGAACAGCCAGTAGGAGAACGCGTTCAGCCGCGGGAACGCCACGTCCGGCGAGCCGATCTGCAGCGGCAGCACGAAGTTGGCGAACGCGAACAGCAGCGGCGTCGCGAACAGCAGCAGCATCACCGTGCCGTGCATCGTGAAGAGCTGGTTGTACTGCTCCTGGGACAGGAACTGCAGCCCCGGCCGGGCCAGCTCGGCGCGCATGAGCAGCGCCATCACGCCGCCGGCGAGGAAGAACACGAAGGACGTGACGAGGTACAGCCGCCCGATCACCTTGTGGTCGGTGGTCCGCAGCACGCTGAGGAAGACCGAACCCTTGCTCGCCGGCCGCGCCGGGTAGCGGCGGCTGACGATCGGGGCTGGGGCGATGGTCACTGTGCCCTCCTGGCCGGCGTCCGGGTGCGCGGGCGCGGCTGACGGCCGGCCCACTCCTCCTCCAACCTGAAGAATAGCCCTTACCGCCCGGCCGGCCACCGCCGGGACGGAGGGTGTGTGGACGCCGCCGACGCGGGTATCACTCGGCCGGTGCGGTATGGGCCGCATCATCCGGGGTACCAGTACTCCGACACCGCGTGGCACACACGCGTCGGGGTTGGACGAAGGGATAGGGAATGTTCATCGTCTGGCTGCTGATCATCGGTCTGATCGCAGGTGCACTGGCCCGTCTGCTGGTCCCCGGTCGGGACCCGATGGGCATCGTCGGCACCATCGTTCTGGGTGTCGTCGGCTCGCTGGTCGGCGGGTTCCTGGGCAACCTGCTCTTCAAGCACAGCGGGAACCGGTTCGACCTGAGCTTCGCGGGTCTGCTCGGCTCCATCATCGGCGCCATCATCGTTCTGCTGATCTGGCGAGCGGTGAGCAGCCGGTCGGGCACCCGCGTCTGACCGCCACCACCGGGGCCCGGACGGATACTCCGTCCGGGCCCCACCCCTGCCCGCGCACGGCTACCGGCCGTCGACGCCCGGCCCGTTGCCCGGCTCGACGCCCGGCCCGTTGCCCGGCCCGATGCCCCGCCAGTCGACCGGCTCGACGCCGGGCCCGTTGCGCGGCCCGGTGCGCGACCCCGTCGACAGGCCCGTTGCCCGGCCGGCGGCGGGCGGGCGACGGCCGACGAGATCGAGCCGGACCGCGTACCGCCCGGCGGACTCCTCCTCGGCCACGGCGAGCCGCCACGGGCCGCCGGCCACCGCGGCGGACAGCTCGGCAAGGGACGCGAACCAGTAGTCGAACCACTCGGTGGCCAGCATCCGGTCCCGGATCCGCACCCGGACCTGGCTGCCCGCCCGGCCCCGATGCCGGTTCCACGCGTGGTAGGCGTGGTGCTCGGCGGCGTCGGTGGCGTACGCGTCCACGCCCGATCCGAGCAGCCGGGCGCCCGGCCGGGCCAGCCCCGCCAGCCGGCCCAGCACCGCGGGCGCCTGCTCCGGGCCGCCGAGCAGCCCGAGGTTGTTGCCCAGCAGCACGATCGTGTCGAACGTGCCCAGCTCCGCGCCGGCCTCGAGCAGCGCCCCCTGCACCGCCCGCACGCCGCGCGAGCGGGTCACGGCGACCGCGCCCGGCGACCTGTCCAGGCCGACCACCTCGCACCCGGCGGCCGCCAGCGGGACGGCGTGCCGGCCGGCGCCGCAGCCGACGTCCAGCACCCGCCCGGTCGCCTGGTCGCACGCCCACCGCTCGACGCCGACCCACTGCTCCGGCGCGGCGAAGTAGCGCGCGGCGTCGCCGGCGGTGAGGAAGCCGTCGTCCCGTTCGACCAGCTCGAACGCCACGCCGGGGACGCCGCCGGCCGCCCAGCAGCGCCGCAGCACCGCGCCGAACGCGTCCCCGACCGCGGGCTGCCGGACCTGCACCGACCGACGGTCTCAGCTCAGCGCGGCATCCAGGGTGATCTCGGTCCCGGTCAGCGCCTTGCTGATCGGGCAGGTCGCCTTGGCGGTCTCGGCCAGCTTGCCGAAGGCGTCCGGGTCGATGCCGTCCGCGGTGCCGCGCACCGTCAGCACGATGCCGCTGATCCGGAACCCGCCGGCCGGGTCCGGGCGCAGCGTCACGTCGGCGCCGATGTCCAGCGAGATCGACCCGGCCGCGGCGTCGCCGAGTAACGCGGACAGCGACATCGCGTAACACGCGCTGTGCGACGCGGCGAGCAGCTCCTCCGGGCTGGTCACCCCGCCGGCCTCGTCCGCCGCGCGCCGCGGGAACGACACCTCGTAGCTGCCTATGCCGGAGCTGGTGAGCGTCACTGTGCCGGTGCCGTCCTGCAGGCCGCCGTTCCAGATGGTGTGAGCCGTACGGGTGGGCATTGCGCCTCCTTCGATGGTCGGGCGGATTAGGCTACGGCGATCCCGTGCACGGCCACCGGGCCGAGCGTCGGGTCGAGTTCGGTGGCCTGGGCGACGCCGGCCGGCGGGATGGTGTCCATCACCTTCGGCGCGGTGTCCGGGTCGATGCCGCAGATCGGCGAAATCACCCCGGACCGGCACAGGCCGAACAGGTACGGCTGTGCGGTGGTGGCGAACCCGCGGGCCTGGTCGGGGGAGAAGCCGTCCTGCCCGTGCAGCACCACGGTGAACACCCAGCCGCTGCCCGGCCGGCCGGTACCCGACTCGCTCAGCGCCGCCGCGGGCACCGCGATGGTGATCGCCCTCGAGGCCTGGCTGGCCGTCACGGTCGCGGTGCCCACCGAGGCACCGGACGCGTTCACGAACACCGGGTCGCGGAAGCCCTGCACCTCGACCATCCGGGACCAGGCCGAGTCGGCGGCCACCGAGAAGTTGCGCGAGGCGAACGGCGCGCTGGTGGAGTACGGCCCCGCCGCCGGCTCCCGCATGAACACGTCCAGCAACTGCGCGCCCAGCGGCGAGCCGAAGGTCGGGGTCAGGTCGCGCAGCGTGGCCCGCAGGTAGATGGTGTCGCCGGCGTCCAGCACCTGGAACCGGGTCAGGTCGAAGGCGCCCGGCACGAAGTCGCTCGCGGTCGGGTACGCGTAGGTGCCCGGCCCGGCGTCGTCGCCGGCCGGGTCGGCGGTGTCCAGCACCACGGTGCCGGGCAGCGCGTCGGAGCTGACGGTGATCCGGGCGTACCCGGTGGCCCCGCCCAGCGACGCCCCCAGCGTGATCGCGTTGGCGCCGAAGCGCAGCGCCACCGTGGCGGTGAACGCACCCGAGCCGTCGGCCGTGGTGGTGGCCCGGGTCGTGTCGCCGGCCACGTCCAGCGGGGTGGCGGCCAGGGTGACCGTGGCGCCCGCCGCGGTGGTGCCGGTGACCTGCACGGACGCCGCCTGGGTCAGGGTGCCGTCGGCCGGCGAGGTCACCGCCAGCGGCAGCGCGGCGGGCGGCGCCTGATCGACGTACCTTGCCCGCACGATGTCCGGCTGCTCCACCGGCCGGCCAGCCCCCAGCGACAGGGTGAGCCGCACCTGCTGCGCCTGCGCCCAGGTCAGCGGCGAGGCCGACCCGGCGGCGCCGCCGTTGGTGAACCCGATCGAGGCGGTCTCCGGGGGGCTGCCGTACGGCGACGCGGCCAGGTCCGGGTTCTCCCAGTCCTGCTCGGGCACCAGGCCGATCCCGGAGGCGTACCGGTGCATGGCGACCAGCAGCGCGGCGGCCGCGCCTGCGTCGCCGGCCTGCAGCGCGTGCTCGGCGCGCTCGCCGGACAGCACCGGCCACAGGTGCCCGGACCCGGCGTTGGCGGTCGGCCACGGCTGGCCATTGATGGGGCAGTTCGTCGGGTCGGGGACGTAGCAGTCGCCGTACCCGTCCTCGCTGCCCGTGGTGTCGGTGCCGTACCGGTAGTAGCCCTGCCCGGAGGTGGTGACCCGGCCGATCACCCCGTCCACGATCGGCAGGGTGGCGGTCACGTCCGCGTCGGTCGCCGGCAGGATGCCCAGCCGGACCAGCTCCAGGAAGCCGGCGTCCACCACCGACCGCTGGTCGGCAAACACGCTGCCGTTACCCAGCCCGTAGGAGATCGCGGCGTTCGGGTCGCCGTTCTTGGACAGCCGGATGAAGTACCGCCCGCTGCCGTACGGCCCGCTGGTGGTGACCGTCCAGCCCTTGATGGAGCGCTGGAAGTGGTCCGCGGTGGCGCGGTACACCCGGGCCGCGTCGCCGGCGCCGTGGAAGTCCGCGATGCGGGCCGCCGCGACCAGGCCGGCGATCTCCGCGGCGATGGTGGACGGGGAGTACCCGCCCTGCTCCTCCCACCGCTCGGAACCGAACGAGGGACCGTGCGCGACCACGAAGTCGGCCGCGGCGCGGATCTTCGGCCACAGCGCGGCGTCGCCGGCCAGCCCGGCCTGGTAGGCCATCAGGATCGGGTACGACGTCTCGTCGAGTTGGTCGCCGCCGGTGTCGGGGGCCTTCTTCCCGTTCAGCAGCGAGTTGCGCGGCATCCGCCCGTCGCTCTGCTGCTGGCGGTCGAACAGGAACCGCACGCTCGCCTGGGCGGTGGCCAGGTCGCCAGCGACGAGCAGCCCCGTGTACGCCTCGTACAGGTCGCGCGCGAACACCTCGCGGTACGACCCGAAGTACGGCGCCTTGCCGTCCGGGGTGTCGCCGGCGCTCACCGCCTGGCCCCACGGGCTGGCCAGCGACGCCACGACCGCGCCCGGGAAGGTCTTGTCCTCGCTGGCCTTCACCACGTTGACGCTCAGCCAGTACGCCTCGCGCAGGTCGCCGGCCTGCTGGCGGGTCAGCCCGGGCAGCGACCGCGGCGGCTGGCGCAGGCGCTGGTCATAGTCCGCCCAGCCGTGCACGTACCGCTGGTAGGTGCTGTCGAACGCGCGGTGCAGCGCGGCGCCGGCCACGTCGGTCGCGGCGGCGGCATCCCGGCCGAAGCCGAGGACCAGCGTGGCCGGGTCGTCGGTGATGTCCAGTCCGGCGGTGAGCACCACGTTGCCGTTGGCCGCGGTGCCGTACGCGGGGTCGAGGCGGCGGGCGCTATCGAGCTGCGCCAGGCCGTCGCTCGGGGTGCCGGCGAAGCCCGCGGAGGCCGCGGTGAACGGCAGGTCCGCGCGCAGCGCCAGCGCGTTCGGCACCGCGTAGTCGCGGTTTACCGCGTTGGTGACGGTGTTCGGGTCGCTTGCGGTCAGGGCGGCCGTCGAGGCGGTCGCGCTGTCGGCGCCGCCGTTCGCGCCGCCCCCGCCGCCGTTGCCGTTCACGCTGGGGTCCAGCCGCACGTACAGCTTCAGGCCGGGAGCCTCCGGCTGGAACCACACCGACATCAGCACCGCGTCCCGCTCGGGGTCGGTCACGTACCGCGTCACGATGCGGTACCGCCCACTCCTGGCCGCCGCGGTCACCTCGCAGGCCATCCCGGACGGGTCGGTGGAGCGGACCGTGTACGTCATGTCCCGGGCCTGCAGGTCGGTGAACGTCGAGCCGTCGGTGACCAGGTACTGCATGGTCTCCACGTTGGTGTTGTCCGCGGTCGGGCTGTAGACGTCGGACAGCATGCCGCCGGCCACCGTGTACCAGACCCGCGACCCGCGTTCGGCCGCCGTACCGAGGCAGTCCTTGCGGGCCAGGTCGAAGTGCGACAGCGCCCCCGGCCCGCCCGGTGCGGGCCCACCCGGTGCGGGCCCACCCGGCGCCGGCCCGGGCGGCGGGGCCGCCTGCGCCGGCGACACCGCCACCAGCAACGCCGCAGCCATCCCCGACACGAGCACCAACGCTGGTAACCGCATGGGGCGCATCAGACCACCACCGGCTGACATCGGCAACGCCTGCGGGGTCCGTCCGCCCGCGCAGGGTGATCCACGCCGAGTTCCCACGCTCCCCACCGCACCAGGACGGCGACGATCACCCGATCAACGCGAGCCGGACCGGGACCCACCCAACCCCAGTGATCCACGCCGAGTTCCCACGCTCCCCACCGCACCTAGACGGCGACGATCACACCACCGACGCGAGCCGGACCGGGACCGAACGCGAGCCGGACCGGGACCGAACGCGAGCCGGACCGGGACCGAACGCGAGCCGGACCGGGACCGAACGCGAGCCGGACCGGGACCGACCGGGACCGAACGCGAGCCGGATCGGGATCGGCCGGGTCCGGTCCGGCAACGCCTGCCGGATGTTGTCGTACCCGTCGGGCAGGATGTCCGCGTGCCCATCGACTCCATCGACGCGCTTGTCGGCGCCGCCCTCGCGCTCGGCGCCGACCGGATCCGCGGGTGGTCGGCGGCCGAGCGTGCGCTGGCGGCCGGCACACCGCGGGCCCGGGTGGCGGTGGGTGAGCTGCGCGACCGGGTCCGGGCCGGGGAGGACCCGCTGGGCGAGGCGTTCGCCCGGATCCGCGGCGCGGAGACCCGTCGGGCGCTCGGTCAGACGTACACGCCGGCGCCGATCGTGGACAGCATGGTCGGCTGGGCCGCCGGGCACGGGCGGCCGGCGCGGGTGGTGGACCCGGGCACCGGCTCGGGGCGATACCTGCTGGCGGCCGGCCGGCGGTTCCCGCGCGCCACCCTGGTGGGCACCGACATCGACCCGGTCGCCACCCTGATGGCCCGGGGCAACCTGGCCGCGGCCGGCCTGGCCAGGCGCGCCGAGGTCACCCTGGCCGACTACCGGCAGGTTGCGCTGCCGCCGGTCGAGGGCAGCACCGTCTACCTGGGCAACCCGCCCTACGTCCGGCACCACCAGATCGAGCCGTGCTGGAAGCAGTGGCTGGTCCGGGCGGCGCGCGAGCGCGGGCTGCCCGCCAGCCAGCTCGCCGGCCTGCACGTGTACTTCTTCCTCGCCACCGCACGGCACGGCCGTCCGGGCGACTACGGCGCGTTCATCACCGCCGCCGAGTGGCTGGACGTGAACTACGGGCGGCTGGTGCGCGAGTTGCTGCTGGACGGCCTCGGCGGCACGGCGGTTCACCTGCTGGAGCCGACCCTGGCGCCGTTCCCGGACGCGGCCACCACCGGCGCGATCACGTGCTTCGAGGTGGGTAGCCGGCCGGGGTCGCTGCGGCTGCGCCGGGTGGCGCGGGTGCGGGACCTGGGTGCGCTGGACGGCGGCCGGCGGGTGGCACGCGGCCGGCTGGCGGCCGCCTCGCGGTGGAGTCCGCTGACCCGCGCCGCGCCCCGGCTGCCGCCCGGCTGGGTGGAGCTCGGCGAGCTGTGCCGGGTGCACCGCGGCGCCGTGACCGGGGCGAACGACATCTGGGTCACCCACCGTGGCGGCACGGACCTGCCGGAGCACCTGCTGTTCCCGTCCGTGACACGGGCCCGGGAGCTGTTCGACGCGGGTACCGACCTCGCCGACGCCGGACCGCTGCGCCTGGTGGTGGACCTGCCCGCCGACCTCGCCGCGCTCGACCAGGGCACCCGCCGCCGGGTGGACCGCTTCCTGCGCCGGGCCAGGGCCTCGGGCGGCGCCGACGGGTACATCGCCCGGACCCGCAGGGCCTGGTGGAGCGTCGGCCTGCGCGAGCCGGCTCCGCTGCTGGCCACCTACATGGCCCGCCGGCCGCCGGCCTTCGTGCGCAACCTGGTCGGTGCCCGGCATATCAACATCGCGCACGGCATCTACCCGCGCGACCCCCTCCCGGAGCCGGCGATCGGCCGGCTGGCAGAGCACCTGCGCGCGTCGGTCACCCTCGGGCAGGGGCGCACCTACGCGGGCGGGCTGACGAAGTTCGAACCCCGGGAGATGGAACGCCTGCCGGTGCCGGCGCCGGAACTGCTGCTCGCCACATGACCAGCCCGGCGAGGTCGCCAGCCTGCACAGCGCCGTCGGTCGCGACGCCGACGGGCGCCAGGGAGCAGGCGCCGTGACGGGGCCTGCACGGTGGGACGGTGACCGGCTCGAGGCGGACCGGGCGGTCGCCGTGCTGGCGTTCCGGCAGGAGCGGTTCGGCGAACCGCTGGAACGCTACGTGGAGTACTACCGGGCGGCGCGCGAGGCGATGGAGCGCCTGCTGGAGCTGACCGACGACCTGCGCCGGCTCACCGAGCGGGCCGTCGAGGTGATCGTCGACCCGGAGATGATGCACTCGGCGCGGTACCTGGCCTCGCCGCCGATCAGCGTGGACGACCTGGTGGTGCTGGCCGACACCACGGTGGCCCCGACCGTGGTGAGGGCCGAGCCGGAGCGGGCGACCCGGCTGATCGAGCAGATCGTGCTCGGCTTCGACCGGGAACGCTTCCCGTGGGTGGCCGAGGGCCGCGGCCCCACCGCCGCCGAGCGCGAGACCGCGGTCGTGGCCGCCGCCGCAATGCGCGCGTTCCGGCAGGTGGAGACGTGGCGGCGCAACCAGGGCAAGCAGAAGCAGGAGGACCACGTCCGGCAGTTCCTGGTCGCCGAGTGCGGCCTGTCCGAGGTGCCGCCCCGCACGATCAGCAACCTGCACAAGGCCCCCGACCCCGGCCGGTTCTGCGCCGAGTCGCTGGTGGGCACCCGCCGCGCCGACATCCCGGTCCGGCTGTGGGACGGCCGGATCATGCCGATCGAGTGCAAGGTGAGCAACAGCGGCACCAACAGCTACAAGCGCATCAACAACGACGCCGCCGTCAAGGCCGTGGTCTGGAACGCCGAGCTCGGCTCCGCCAACTGCGTCCCCGCCGCCGTGCTGTCCGGCGTCTTCGTCCTCGCCAACCTCGAGTACGCCCAGGCCAAGGGCCTCACCCTCTACTGGGCCCACGACCTGGCCCCGCTGAAGGCCTTCATCGATTCCACCGCCTGATCACCATGGCGAATAGGTGGAGGTCCCCGCGCCGTCGGCGTGCCATGGTGGCGTCACGGACATTGACGCAGGCAGACAGGCGCGACTGGGCGGTGAAGGTGTTTCGCCCGTCAGCAGGCAGGACCGTACGATGACTGTCGTGAGTGAGCACGCGTATGAGTTGCACGGCGAGCCGGCCGACCTGGATCGGCTGGCGGACGCGGCACACTCCGGCGAGGTCATCTATCTGATCCGGGACGGCCAACGTATCGCCGCCATGGTGTCTGCGGAGGTCGCGACGGCGGGGGCCGCAGCCATCGAGGCGCTGGAGGACGCGGAGGATATCGCCGCGGTTCGGGCCGCCCGCGCGGCTCGCGGACCCCGCGTCCCGCACGAGCAGGTGCTCGCGGAACTGGGTCTCGACGAGACCCGGTGACCTACAAGATCGAGTGGGAGCACGCCGCCCAGCGCGCCCCCTTCGCAAGCTCGACCCTCCGGTCGCCCGTCGCATGGTGTCGGTGATCGAGTCTCTCGCCCGCATCCGCGCCCACCCGGCTGCAAGGCCCTCGTCGGCGAGCCTGGTGCGTACCGCATCCGTGCCGGTGACTGGCGGGTGGTCTACACGGTCGACGACGACGCGATCCTCGTGGTGGTTGTCAAGCTCGGCCATCGGCGCGAGGTCTACCGGGTGACGTGACCGGTCCGTCCGGTAGGCGAGACTCTGCCGCATGAGCGGGTACGTCGAGGGGCTGTTCTCCGTGGCGGGGCGGGTGGCGGTGGTCACCGGCGGGAGCTCCGGGATCGGGCGGGGCATCGCGGCGGCGCTGGGCCGGGCGGGCGCGCGGGTGGTGCTGGTGGCCCGCGGGGAGGATGCGCTGCGGGAGGCGGTTCGCGGGCTCGACGCGGACGGCGTGCCGGCGGCGTACGTGAGCGCCGACCTCGGCGACCGAGCGGCGCTGCGGCGAGCCATCGGGAAGGCGGCCGATGCGTTCGGTGAGCCCGACATCCTGGTGAACTCCGCGGCGGTCAACCTGCGTCCGCCGCTCGCCGAGCTGAGCGAGCCGGACTGGGACCGCACCATGGCGGTGAACCTGGCCGCGCCGTTCCTGCTCGGGCAGCACTGGGGTCCCCGGATGGCGGCGCGCGGCTGGGGGCGGATCGTGAACGTCGCCTCGCAGCAGGCGTACCGCGCGTTCGGGAACAGCGGGGGGTACGGGGTATCCAAGGGCGGCATCGTGGCGCTGACCCGGTCCCAGGCCGAGGCGTGGTCGCGGCACGGCGTGTGCTGCAACGCGATCGTGCCGGGCTTCGTGCACACCCCGCTGACCGAGGCGGTGTCACGCGACCCGGCGCGTTCGGCGGCGTACGCGGGCCGCACCATGGTCGGCCGCAACGGGCTGCCGGCAGACTTCGCCGGCACCGCGGTGTACCTGGCCAGCCGCGCGTCGGACTACGTCACCGGCCAGGCGCTGTTCGTGGACGGCGGCTTCTCCGCCACCTGACCCGGATCGGGCTGACCCGGATCGGGCTGACCCGGATCGGGCTGACCCGGATCGGGGCTGACCCGGATCGGGGCTGACCCGGATCGGGGCTGACCCGGATCGGGCTGCCCTGGATCGGGCTGCCCTGGATCGGGCTGCCCTGGATCGGGCTGCCCTGGTACAGCGTCGTCGCCGGCAAGCCGCGGCACTGACCGTCACGTCGCCGGCCGGCACCCGACCCCCCGGCCACCTAACGCCCCGGCGAGCCGACCTCCCGGCCGCCGATCCGCGGTCTGCGGCATACCTCGCGGTGATCGTCGCCGTCTTCCGACGGTTATGGCCGCCGAAACTCGGCGACGATCACCGCGCGCGCAGAACACCGCACAATCACCGCCCTGACACCGCACACCCCGCAGGGCACCACACAGCCACCGCCCGGGCACCGCCGAGTGGGCCAGCCCGACCGCAACCAATGATCCACGCCGAGATTTCACGGTCGTGGCCGCAAGAACCCGGCGACGATCACGGAACTCCCGCCGGGGCAAGCCGGACTGGGCAAACCGGACCGGGCGGACCGGAACCCCGGTCTGGCAAGCCGGATAGGCCCGGACGCGCCGCCGGACAGGGAAACCCCGGCAGGCCAGCCGGACGGAAAAACCCCGGCAGGCCCCAGCCGGACAGGGAACCCGGCCGGGCAAGCCAGATAGGGAAGCCCCGGCGGGCGGCCGGACTGGGCAAAAGCGGGGGGCAAGGCCGGACAGGGCAAAGCGGGATGGGCAAGGCGGGATGGGCAACGCGGGATGGGTTCGCCGGGTGGGCACATCGGGTGGGCATCATGGGGCGGTGCCGCTGTGGACCTGCCCGTCGTGTCGCCGCCGCTTCGGCCGCGTCGGTCAGGCGCACGAGTGCGCGCCGGCGATGACGCTGGCGGAGTACTTCGCCACCGGGCCGGACCGGGAGCGGCCGATCGTCGAGGCGGTGCTTGCCCATCTGGGCTCGCTCGGCCCGGTCCACGTGGAGCCGGTCTCGGTCGGCGTGCTGCTCAAGCGGGATGTCACCTTCGCCGAGGTGCGCCCCATGGTCCGATCGATCGCGCTGTGGTTTGCGCTGCCCAGGGTGGTGAACCACCCGCGTATCGCCCGCCGGGTCGGCGCGTCGGCCGGCCGCACCTATCACGTGGTCCATCTTCGCGACCCAGGCGACCTGGACGACACGGTCCGTGGCTGGCTGGCCGAGTCGTACCACGCGGCGGCGCGATAGGGGCTTACAGCGGCCCGACGCCATCGGCCGGCTCGGCCGCCCCGGCGGACCAGCCGGACGGGCGGACCGGCGGACGGCCGCCCCGGCGGACCAGGCGGACGGGCGGACCGCCGGACGGCCGCCCCGGCGGGCGGGCGGACCGGCGGATCGGGCGGGCGGGCGGACCGGCGGACGAGGCGGGCTGCCTCACAGCGGCAGGCCGGCCTCCAGCCGCGCCATCGCCTCGTCCATCTCGGTGGCCAGGTCCAACTCAGGGTGCGACGCCCAGTGCAGGATCACCGCCATCCAGACCCCCATCAGCGCGCCGACCACGACCCGCACCGCGGCGTCGTCCGGGGCGCGGCCCGCGCGCGAGGCCAGCAGTTCGGCGACCATCCTCATGGTCTGCGTCAGGTTCGACAGCAGCGCCGCGCGCAGCTCCAGCACCGAGGTCATCAGCACCACCCGCGCCCGGATGCCCTCGAGCTCGGCCCCGGACACGTCGGCGAACGCGGACCGCAGCGCGCCGCGCAGCGCCTGCAGCGGGGTGGCGTCCGCGGGCTGGGCGCGGAACGCCTCGATGATCATGGGGTCGTACTGGTCGGTGAGGACCACGTCCTCCTTGGTCGGGAAGTACCGGAAGAACGTGCTCGGCGAGACCTCGGCGGCGGCAGCGATCTGCTCCACCGTGGTGGCGTCGTACCCCTGCCGGGCGAACAGCCGGAGCGCGTGCTGCTGGATCGCCGCCCGGGTGCGGGCCTTCTTGCGCTCCCGCAGCCCGAACGGCGGCCCGTCAGTGGAGGACAACGACGTCATGCCCCGATTCTGGTTGCTGTACGGCCGGCTGCCCACCCGCGGCGCTCCGCGGTAGGAACGCCAGGCTGAGCACCAGGCCCAGCACGGCCACGCCACCGCAGACCCAGAGCATGGTGTCCATCCCGTGCACGAACGCCGCGCGCACCGAATCCCGCATCGGCACCGAGCCGAGCCGCTCCGCGGTGGCCACCCCCGCCGACACGCTGCGCCGCACCGTGTCGGCGGCGGTGCCCGGCAGGCCGGCGAGGTCCAGCCGGCCGCGGTACCCCGCGTTGAGCACGGTGCCCAGCAGCGCCACCCCGATGGTGCCGCCGACCTGCCGCAGTGCCATCACCAGCGCGGAACCCACGCCGCTGCGCTCGGCGGTCAGCGCACTCATCGTCGCGTCCATCGCGGCCGGCAGCGCGAAGCCGAGCCCGGCGCCCGCAACGGCCATCCACCCGGCGGCGTACCCGTACCCGCTGTGCGCGCCGGTGGTCGCCCCGGCGGCCAGCCCGGCCGCGATCAGCCCGAAGCCGACCGCCACGGTGGCCTTCGCGCCGATCCCGGGAGCCAGCCGGCTGGACAGCCGGGCGCCGACCAGCAGGCCGCCGACGATCGGCAGCAGCCGCAGCCCGGTGCCGAGCGAGTCCGCGCCGCCCACCGCCTGGAAGTACTGCGGCATCGCGAACAGCAGCCCGAACATCGCGAACGTGGTCAGCGTGGCCAGCACCGCGCCCCAGGTGAAGCTGGCCGAACGGAACAGCGACAGGTCCACCAGGGGGTGGTCGGTGCGCCGCTGCCACCAGCCGAACACCGCCAGCGCCGCGAGGCCGGCCAACGCGGTACCCACCGTGGCCGGGCTTCCCCAGCCCTTCTCGCCCGCCTCGATCATGCCGTAGGTCAGCGCGATCAGTCCGGCGCCCGACGCCGCGACCCCGAACAGGTCGAACCGCGGCGGCGCCGGGTCGGCCGACTCGGGCAGCAGCAGGGCCACCGCGACCAGCGCGGCGACGATCACCGGCAGGTTGATCAGGAACACCGAGCCCCACCAGTAGCGGTCCAGCAGCCAGCCGCCCAGGATCGGGCCGAGCGGGATGCCGATCACGTTGGCGGTGGCCCACACCGCGATGGCCCGGGGCCGCTCGGCGGGGCTGAACAGCACCGGCAGCACCGACACCGACAGCGGCAGCAGGAAGGCGGCGCCCACCCCGAGGACGGCCCGGGCGGCGATCAGCCCGGCCGGCGAGGTGGCGTACGCGCACGCCGCCGACGCGATGCCGAACACGACCAGCGCGCCGAGCAGCAACCGCTTGCGGCCGAACCGGTCGCCGAGCATCCCGGCCGGCAGGATCACCGCGGCGAGCACCAGGTTGTACGCGTCGGCGAACCACTGCAACTGCCCGGTCGAGGCGTGCAGGTCGGTGGCGAGCGTCGGCAGTGCCACGTTCAACACGGTCAGGTCGAGGCCGACCACCAACAGGCTCAGGGCGAGCGCGCCCAGCGCCCACCAGCGACGCGTGCCCATGTCCCCACCAGCTTTCAGTAGTCCACCTTGATAAGAGGGTAGACTATCAAAAGCTAGTTGACTACTACTTTTGGCCGGACAACCAGAGCGCGATCAGCCCGCGGAAGTGCGCCACGAACCGGTCCTGCTCGGCCACCGGGTAGGTGGCCGAGACGGTGTCCACCAGCAGCGCGTCGAACGACAACGAGCCCACCCAGTCGCGCACCAGGTCATCCACCCCCGCCAGTGCGGTGCCGCAGAACTCCGCGTACCGGTCCACCTCGAAGTACTCGTCGGCCAGCGCCACGTACGCGGCCAGCTTCTCCGGGTACGAGCGGTCGGAGTCGGCGATCTCGAAGTACCGGCTGGTCTCCAGGTCCAGCCGCGGCCGGCGCCCGGTCACCGCGCAGAACACCGACCACTTCAGCAGCGCGCCGATCGCCCACGGGAAGTAGTAGTGCAGCGACGTGATCGCGATGTCGGGGCAGGCGTTGGCGTAGTCGATCGGGTGCACCTGCGCGCCGTCCGGGCCCTCCACGACCAGGCTCTCGCAGGAGTTGAACTCCCACCGGAAGAAGGCGTTGATCAGCCGCGAGATGCCCAGCACCTCCAGCCCGGCCTGCGGCGACAGGAAGTCGTGGTCCACCGCGTACCGGTCGTGCATCGGGAGCTCCGGCCGGAACCTCATCACCATCGTCTCCGGGCCGATGGTCAGCGACCGGGCGAACACGTCGTACCCCTCGACCGACGCCTGCAGGTGCATCAGCATCTCGCCGGACGCGTCGTAGGCACGGTGCAGATCCTGCGGGCCCCTGATCCGGGACACGCCCCGCCAGGCACCGCCGTCGTACGGCTTCATGAACAGCGGGTACCCGACCCGCTCGGCGACGGCGTCCAGGTCGAAGGGCTGGTTGTACCTGGCCGCGGTGTAGGCGTACTTGGCGTTGTCGACCGGGTTCTTGAAGGGCACCAGCCAGGTGGCCGGCACCTTCAGCCCGAGCCGGATCATCGCGCAGTACGCCGCATGCTTCTCCATCGACTGGAACGTGAACGGGCTGTTCAGCAGGTAGACGTCGTCCATCAACGCGACCTTCTTCAGCCACTCCCGCGGCGCGAAGTACCAGTACGCCAGCCGGTCGATGACGAGGTCGTAACGGGGCTCGGCGCGCAGGTCGAACGGCTCGATGGTGATCCGCTCGGTGCGCAGGGTGTGCTCGGTGCCGTCAGCGCGCACCGCGCCGAGCCGTCTGACCAGCTCCTCGAACGCGCGCGGCCAGTCCTCCTCGGTGCCCAGCAGCAGGCCGAGCAGGTGTTCGGTGCGGTTGCGTCCGGGCATGCGTGCCTCCTCGGTTCCCGGGCTGGCAGGCTGTCGTTGTCAGGTGGTGGGCGGCGACGTCCGGGACACCCGCATCCTCCTCGGGCCGCCGGGGCTAGCAGAAGCGGGGCAGATGGTGGGCGAACTGCCGGCGCCAGGACGGCCAGTCGTGCGGCACGTCGTACCCCCACACGTCCAGCTCGCAGCGGATTCCCTTGTCCTGCAGCAGTTTCGCCAGGTGCCGGGTGGACGGCAGCGCGCCGGTGCTGTCCTCCCACTGGCCCTGGCCGACCACCAGCAGTACCGACAGCCGGGAGCGCAGCCAGTTCAGGTGGTCGCCGGACAGGTGCGGGACGAAGTCGGCCGGATTGGAGAAGTACGCCGCGTCGCCGCGCTCGCCCCACCCCTGCCAGCTCGACGAGTCGTAGTTGCCGGACAGGCACAGCGCGAGCGGGAACAGGTCGGCCCGGCGCAGCGCGAACAGCAGGGCGTGGAAGGCGCCCATCGAGCAGCCGACGGTGCCGACGTCCAGCGGTCCGCCGCAGTCGGCGTGGATGAACGGCAGCACCTGGTGCAGGATCCAGTCCTCGTACCCGGCGTGCCGGCGGGCCCGCTCCTCCAGCGGGAGGTCCGGGTTCGACCAGGTGGCCCCGTCGTGGCTGTCGACGCAGTACAGCTTCGCCCGGCCGGCGTCCAGCAGCGGGCGCACCGCGTCGACCATCCCGTTGTTCTCGAAGTCCCAGGCACGGCCCTGCTCGGACGCGAAGACCAGGAACGGCCGGCCGAAGTGGCCGTGCGCGATCACCACCCCCGACCCGCCGAGCGACGGCGCCGGTACGTCGACATGCTCTCGTCGGGTCACCCGCCGATCATGCCCGTCCGGCACGCCGCCCGCCCAGAGGCGGCGCCGTGGTGGGTCCGCCTTACGCGGCCCGGAGGTCCGCGCCGCCGTGGGTCCGCCCAGGCCGCCACCCGGAGGTCCGCGCCGCCGTGGGTCCGCTCTACGCCGCCCACAGCCCGGCGAGCAGGTCGGTCAGTACCGGGTGGAACGCGTCCCGCCAGGCCACGTAGTTGTGCGCGTCCGGGACCTCGGCGAGGGTGGCCGGGTATCCCTGGGCGTCCAGGGCGGCGGCCATCTGCCGGTTGTTGGCCAGGTTCTCCTCGGCCAGCCCACAGGTCAGCGCGACGGGCACCCGCTGGTACGGCCCGGCCGCACGCAGCGTTTCGGCCACGAACCTGCTCACCCGGGGGAACCGGCCGAAGCGCTCCTCCTCCTGCGGGTCCAGCCTGCGGTCCAGGAACGACGCCGACTGCAGGAACAGCCCGCCGAACACCGCCGGGTGCCGGCGCTGGGCGTGCAGCATGGCCAGCCCGCCGAGGCTCGACCCCATGCCCACCACCGGGCCGGTCACCCCGACCGTGCGGCGGACCGCGGGCAGCACCTCGCGGACAAGCGCTCGGGCGTACGCCGGGTTGGCCGAGTACCACTCGTTGCGCTCACCCGGAGCGAGCAGCGCCACCCGGAACGGTGGCAGCGGGCCGGCCAGCATCGCGCCGACGTACCGGGTCAGGCCGGCCAGCCGGTCGTACTCCGGGCCGTCGTGCGCCACCAGCAGCGGGAGCGGGTCCGCCGGGGCGGTGTCCGCCGGCGCCCACACGCCGACCGCGACGGCCCGGCCCAGCCCGCGGGACGGCACCTGCAGGTCAAGGGTGCCGCCGCGGGCGCCGGCCGCGCTCAGCCACCTCGGGGCGGCGTAGTCGGGGAACTCCACCACCGACTTCTCGCCGAACGCGCCCGGCGCACGCAGCGGGTTGCCCGGGTCGCAGATCTCCTCGGTGCCGCCGTCGCGGTGCCGCAGCCGGAACCGGTACTCCATCCGCCGCACCGGCGGCCGGGGCAGCCGCAGCGCCCAGCCGCCGTCGGTCCGGCCGAAGTCGAGATCGGGCTCGCGCAGTGACAGCGCGGGCAGCAGCCGCACCCCGGCCAGCGCACGGCCCGCGTCGGGCAGCCCGAAGCGCACCGCGTCCGGGGTGGCCTCCGGCTCGGCCAGAACGGTCGATTCGGTCACCGCAGTACCTTACCGGCGGGCCCCGGTCCGGGCCCGCCGTGCGCCCCGGCAACGACGCGGACATCTCCGTCCGGGCGTGCCCCCGTGGCGTACCCGGATGTGTCATCGTCGTGCCGTGAACCCGGCTCAGCGCAGGGCCGCCGCCCGCGTCGAGGACGGCCAGCACCGTTTGGACGCGCTGCTGGACGCGCGAATGTCGCTGCTGACCGTGCTGGACCGGGTGGCCGCGCTGCGCGAGTCCGCCCGGCTGGTGCGCGAGGTGTCGGGAGCCAACGCCGGCTTCGTGGCCGAGCTGGACCGCCCGGGTCGCGCGGTGATCCGATGGCTGTCCGGCAACCAGACCGACGCGCTGTCCGGCCTCGTGGTCCCGATCGGGCAGGGTCTGGGTGGGCGGGTGCTCGCGCTGGGCCGCCCGGTGCAGGTGGCCGACTACCTGACCGCACCGTCGATCACCCACCACTTCGACCGGCCGGTACGGGAGGAGGGGCTGTCCGGGTTGCTGGCCGCTCCGGTGGTGGACCCGCTGACCGGGCAGACGGTCGCGCTGGCGTACGTGGCGCTGCGCATCGCCGGCGAGTTCGGCACCGCGACCATCGACGCGCTGCAGCAGGTCGCCGCGGACATCGGGGCGGCGCTGCGGGCCGCCGAGCAGGCCGCGCACCGGTCCAGCACCGCGGTGGCCGCCGAACGCCGCCGGCTCCAGGTGGCGCTGCACGACTCGGTGGGTGCCATGCTGTTCTCGATCGGCGCGCAGGTCCACGATCTGTACGACCTGGCCGGCGCGGACTCGTCACTGGCGACGCGGCTGCACCGGCTGCAGGCCGAGGTGTCGGCGGCCTCCGGCGCGCTGCGCGAGTCGCTGTTCGCGCTGTCGGAGTCGGCGCCGGACCGGGCACTGCCGGTGACCGTCGCCGAGCACTGCCGGTCGTTCGAGACGCGGACCGGGGTGAGTGCCCGTTTCGTGCAGCTCGGCGCGCTGCCGACGCTGGACCCGGCCCGCGCCGAGGTGCTCGTCGCGGCGGTCCGCGAGGGCCTGCTGAACGTGGAGAAGCACGCCAACGCGGCGTCCGTGGTGGTCAGCCTGGGGCCGGCCGACGGCGGCGTGCAGGTCGCGGTGGCCGACGACGCCACCGGCCCCGCGGCGCCCGGGGCCCTCGGGTCGGGCCTGGGCCTGTCCACTCTGGCCGAGCGGGTGAGCTGCGTGGCCGGCCGGATGAGCTTCGTGCGGGACGAGGAGGACGGCTGCACCCTGCGCGCCTGGGTGCCGGTGGTGCCGCCGGTGTCGGCGTCGCCCCCCGCGTCGCCTGCTGCATCGCCCCCTGCATCGGCCGCCGGGTCGCCCCCTGCATCGGCCGTCGGGTCGCGCCCAGCGTCGGCCCCCAGGTCGCGCCCAGCGTCGGCCTCCGCGTCGGCCTCCGCGTCGGACCGCGCGTCGGACCGCGCGTCGGACCGCGCGTCGGCGCTGCGACACCGCCCGCCGGCAGCGGGGCCTGACTGACCGTGGCCGCCCGGGTGATGGTGGTCGATGACCATCCCGTCGTGCGCGACGGGGTGGCGCTGCTGCTGCGCGCCGACCCGACGCTGACCGTGGTGGGCGGCGCGGAGTCGGGTCGGGCCGCGCTGCAGGCCGCGCCCCGGCTCCGGCCCGACGTGGTGCTCCTCGACCTGCGACTGCCGGACATGCTGGCGCCGGAGGTGGTGACCGGGCTGCGCTACTGCTGGCCGGCGGCGAAGGTGGTGGTGTTCACCGCGCACGGCGACCACGACGGGGTGCGGGCCGCGCTGGACGCGGGCGCGGTCGGCTGCCTGCTCAAGGACGCCGCAACCACCGACCTGGTACGGGCACTGCGCCGGGTGCTGGCCGGCGAGCGCGTCGTCGACCCCCGGGTGCTGCCCGGCGAGGTGCCCACCGGCGCGATGGCCCGCACCGGCCTGACCCGCCGCGAGTACGAGGTGCTCCGGCTGGCCGCCCAGGGCCGTACCAACCCGGAGATCGCCGACATGCTCGGCCTCACCCGCAACACCGTCAAGACCTACCTTCAGTCGGTGCTGCAGAAGGTCGGCGCCCGCAACCGGGTGGAGGCCATCAGCAAGGCCAGCGAGGCCGGCCTGCTCTAAAGACGTCGGCGCGCCGACCGGTTGGCGCGGGTAATGCGCCGGTCGTCGTAGCCTCTCCACCTGGGGGTGTTCGAGCGCGCGCCTGATCGGCAACATGTGGCACTCGTCGGAGTCGGTAGGGATACGGAGGGAGGCGCGTGCTCAGTCTGGCGGGACTCGCGGTCCGGTACGGGCGCTCGGTGCAGGCGTTGCACGGCATCGACCTGGACGTCGCCGACGGTGCGGTGCTGGCCGTGCTCGGCAGCAACGGGGCGGGCAAGTCGACGCTGCTGCGCGCCGTCTCGGGCACCCTGGGGCTGCACCGCGGCGCGGTCACGGCCGGGCGGATCAGCCTGGACGGGAGCCGGATCGACCGGCTGGACGCCGCCGCCATCGTGCGCCGCGGCATCGTGCAGGTGCCCGAGGGGCGGCAGATCTTCACCCGGATGACGGTGGAGGAGAACCTGCGGGTCGGCGCCCTCGCGGTGCCGGCCACCGCCAGGGCCAAGGCCCGGGACCGGGTGTACGGGCTGTTCCCGCAGCTCGCCGAGCGGAGCCGGCAGCGGGCCGGGCTGCTGTCCGGCGGCGAGCAGCAGATGCTGGCCATCGGCCGGGCGCTGATGGCCACCCCGAAGATCCTGCTGCTTGACGAGCCGTCGCTGGGGCTCGCCCCGCAACTGGTGACCCGGATCGGCCGGATCGTCACCGAGATCCACCGGCAGGGGACCGGGGTGGTGCTGGTCGAGCAGAACGCGACCATGGCGCTGCGGGTGGCCCAGGACGCGGTGGTGCTCGAGGTCGGCCGGATCGCCCTGCGCGGCAACACCGACGAGCTGTCCGCCAGCGACGAGGTGCAGCGGCTGTACCTCGGCGGGCACGCGGAGTCCGAGCGCACCGCGGAGGCGGAGGCGGCCGCCGCGGCGGCGGCGCCCCGGCGCACACTCACCCGGTGGCGCGGATGACGCCGCCCCCGGCCCAACCGCCGCTGCCTCCGGCCGAACCGCCGCTGCCCCCGGCCGAGCCGCCGGTGCAGCCGCCGCCGGAGACACCCGACGTCCCGCCCACGGTCGGCGAGGACATCCCGCCGCTGTCGGTGCGCGAGCTGACCGTCCGGTTCGGTGGCCTGACCGCGCTGGACTCGGTCAGCTTCACCGTCCGCCCCGGCACCGTGCACGCGTTGATCGGCCCGAACGGGGCCGGCAAGTCCACCTGCTTCAACGCCATCACCGGGATCTACCGCGTCACCTCCGGCCGGATCCTGCTCGGCGAGCGCGACCTGACCCGCACCCCGGCGCACCGGATGGCCGGCCTCGGCATCGGGCGGGCGTTCCAGAACCTGGCCCTGTCGCCGGCCTCGACGGTGCTGGACAACGTGATGCTCGGCCGGCACACGCTGGGCCGCGGCGGGTTCCTGGCCACCGGGCTGCGGCTGCCGTGGGTGGTCCGCGACGAGCGGCGGCAAGCCGAGCGGGCCGCCGAGATCTGCGACTTCCTGGGCATCGCACGGCACCTGCACCGCCCCGCCGGCGGCCTGTCGTACGGCGACCAGAAGCGGGTGGACATCGCCCGGGCGCTGGCGGTGGAGCCGACCGTACTGATGCTGGACGAGCCGGCCGCCGGGATGAACGCCGCGGAGACCGCGGAGATGGCCCGCACCATCCGGGACGTGCGGGACGCGCTGGGCATCTCGGTCCTGCTGGTCGAGCACGACATGGGGCTGGTGATGGGCATCGCCGACCGGGTGACCGTGCTGGACTTCGGCCGGCTGATCGCCGACGACACGCCGCAGGCGGTGCAGCGCGACCCCGAGGTGATCCGCGCCTACCTCGGCGCCGACGACGAGGAGGAGGCGTCGTGACCACGTTCCTGCAACTCGTCGTGAACGGGCTGGGCAAGGGTGCGGTGTACGCGCTGCTGGCGCTCGGCTTCGTGGTGATCTTCAAGGCGACCGAAGTGGTGAACTTCGCGCACGGCTCGATCGTGCTGCTCGGCGGGTACTTCGTCGTGGTCACCCGGGACACGCTGGGCTGGGCCGGTGCCGCCGCGGCCGGCATCGTCGGCGCCGCGCTGGCCGCGCTGGCGGTGGAGCGCCTGCTGCTGGCCCGGGCGAAGCTGGCCCACCCGGACAGCCTGGCGCTGCTGACCATCGGCGTGGACGTGGTGGTCACCGAGGAGATCGTGCGCCGGCTCGGCACCGACGTGCCGTTCCTCGGCGACCCGTACGACGCCAAGGCGCTGCACATCGGCGGCATCACGATCTTCCGCACCCTGCTGGTCGCGCTGGTCGTGGGCGCGGTGCTGCTGACCGCGTTCTTCGTGGCGTTCCGGTACTCGGCCTGGGGGCTGGCGATGCGCGCGCAGGCGGAGAACCGGGAGGCCGCCGCGCTGATGGGGGTGCGCAGCTGGCGGGTCACCTCGAGTGCCTGGCTGGTGGCCGGCGCGCTGGCCGGGGTGGCCGTGCTGTTCATCGCCACCCAGGACTTCTCCGGCTCGGGTCTCGGCCGCGGTACCCACTCCATCGCGCTCGCCGCGTTCCCGGCGGCCATCCTGGGCGGCCTGGACTCCACCGCCGGCGCGGTGGTGGGCGGCCTGGTGGTCGGCCTGTCCGAGGCGCTGGCCGCCCAGTACATCTCCTTCGACTTCGCCAAGAGCGCGGTCTTCATCGTGATGCTGGTGGTGCTGGTGGTGCGGCCGTCCGGGCTGTTCGGCACGCAGGAGCGACAACGTGTCTGACACCGTCTCCGACCCGGCCGCCGGCACCGGCACGGCGAGCCCCGCGGCGCCGCCGGCCGACCCGCACGCGCTGCGTCCACTGTGGGCGCGGCTGCTGCGCTGGGCCCTGGTCGCCGTCGCGGTCGCGGTGCTGCTTGTCCTGCCGCTGGAGCTGACCCGGGCGTGGCTGCGGGCCGGCGAGTACGTGATGATCGGCGCGGTCGGGGCGATCGGGCTCACCCTGCTCACCGGCCAGGCCGGCCAGCTCTCCCTGGCGCACGGGTTCTTCCTGCTCGTCGGCGGCACCGCGTACGCGGTGCTGGCCGGCCCGACCGGCGACAGCGCGCTGCTCGGCTTCGGGCTGCCGCCGCTGCTCGCGCTGCTCGGCGCGGTGGCGGTCAGCGCGCTGATCGGGCTGGCGTTCGCGCCGGTGGCCGGCCGGCTGCGCGGCATCTACCTCGGCGTGGCGTCGCTGTCGCTGGTGTTCATCGGGCTGTACCTCGGGCAGTCGCTGCCGAAGCTGGCCGGCACCACCTCCCGCGGCCGCGACCCGGCGCCGTTCAGCCTGTTCGGCTTCTCCTTCGGCCGGCCGGACCCGCCGCTGACCGTGGCCGGCGTGCCGCTGGGTGCCACCGAGCGGATGTGGTACCTGTTCCTGGCGCTGGCCGCGGTGTCCTGGCTGCTGGCCCGGGCGGCGGTGCGCGGCCGGCCCGGACGCGCCTGGCGGGCGGTGCGGGACAACGAGGCCGCCGCGTCGGTGCTCGGCGTGTCGGTGGTGCGGGCCAAGGCCGGCGCGTTCGCGGTGTCCTCCGGGTACGCCGGGCTGGCCGGTGCGATGACCGTGCTGTGGTTCGAGATCCTCAAGCCGGACGAGAGCGAGTACGGAACGTATGGCATCAACGTCTCGATCGCCTTCCTGGCGATGATCATCGTGGGCGGTCTCGGCTCGGTCGGCGGCGCGATGATCGGCGCGGCGCTCGTCTTCGGGCTGCCGCAGGTGCTGGCGCTGTCCACCAGCGGCTCCGGCGCGCTGTCCGGCACCGGTGGCGGCGCGATCACCCCGATCATCCTCACCCAGTTCATCTACGGCGCGGCGATCATCGCCGTCGTCATCTTCGAGCCCGGTGGCCTGGCGGCGATCGGACGTCGGCTGGGCACCGTCTGGTCCCGGCGAGGAAGGGAAGGCTGATATGCATCGGTGCACCAGGGGGGTCCTTGCGGCGGTGGCCGCCGGGACGCTTGCGCTGGCCGGCTGCGGCACCAAAGGGGCGTCCGAGTCCGGCGGCGGCAACACCACGGACAAGTCCGGCGTGAAGGTCGGGCCGGGGGTCAGCGACACCGAGATCACCCTCGGCGTGATGACCGACAAGTCCGGGGTGTTCAAGAACCTCGGGCTGGGCATCGTGCAGGGCAACCAGCTCCGGGTGGACGACATCAACGCGGCCGGCGGCATCTGCGGCCGCAAGCTGAAGCTGCAGGTCGTGGACCACGGCTACAAGGCGGAGAACGCCAAGACGCTGTACCCGCAGATCGCGCCGAAGGTGCTCGGCATGGTCCAGCTCCTCGGCTCGCCGGTGGTGGCCGCGCTCAAGGCCGAGCTGATCAACGACCAGATCACCGCCGCGCCCGCGTCCTGGTCCTCGGAGCTGCTGGACAGCCCGTACATCATGATCGGCGGCACCACCTACGACGTCGAGATGATCGACGGCATGTCGTACTTGCAGACCAAGGGCCTGATCAAGGACGGCGACACCGTCGGGCACGTCTACATCGACTCCGAGTACGGCCGCAACGGGCTGGCCGGGTCGAAGTTCTACGCGAGCAAGCACAACATCACGGTGCAGGAAGCCAAGATCACCGCGACCGACACCGACCTGACCAACATCGTCACCGGGTTCCGGGGCAACAAGGTCAAGGCGATCCTGCTCACCACCACGCCGACCGCGGCCGCCTCGGCGGTGGCCGTGGACAAGGCGCTCGGCATGAACGTGCCGGTGCTCGGCAACAACCCGACCTTCGACCCGGCGCTGCTGGCCAGCCCGGCCAAGGACGCGCTCAGCCTGCTGTACCTGGTCGGCAGCTCGGTACCGTTCTCCGCGGACCTGCCGAAGGCCAAGGACGTCGCCGCCAAGTACAAGGCGAAGTACACCGAACGCCCGAACGCGGGCATCACCTACGGGTACGCGGTGGCCGAGATCTGGGGCCAGGTGCTCACCCAGGCGTGCACCGACAAGGACCTGACCCGGGCCGGCGTGCAGGCCGCGCTGAAGAAGACCACACACGCGAGCACCGACAACCTGATCGCGCCGCTGGACTTCTCCAAGCCCGGCGCGCCGCCCACCCGCCAGGTGTACGTGGCGCAGCCGGACGCCACCGCCGAGGGCGGCCTGAAGTACGTGCAGCAGCTCTTCCAGGCGCCCGAGGCCGGCGAGTACAAGGCGCCGCACGAGAAGTAGCCTCACATCGGCCGGTGGGGTGCGGTCGCCGCCGCACCCCACCGGCTCCGCCAGCAGCCGGAGGAGCCGATGAGCGACGTCTCGCACACCCCGTTGACCCCACTGCGCTTCCTGGAGCGGGCCGCCGAGGTGCACCCGTCCTCGCTGGCCGTGGTGGACGGCGAGCGCCGCAGCACCTACCGCGACCTGGCCGCCGAGACCACCCGGCTGGCGCGGGCGCTGCTGGCCGCCGGGGTCGGGCCGGGCGACCGGGTGGCGTTCCTCTGCCTGAACACCGCGGAGATGCTCGTCGCGCACTTCGCGGTGCCGCTGGCCGGCGCGGTGCTCGTCCCCATCAACACCCGGCTGGCCGCCGAGGAGATCCGCTACATCTGCGACCACTCCGGCGCGCGGCTGCTGTTCGTCTCCGAGTCGCTGCTCGGCTCGGTGCCGGCCGGGTTGGCGACCGTGCGGGAGGTGATCGGCATCGAGGGCTCGTACGCCGGTTTCCTGGCCAGGGGCGGCGACGAGCCGCTGCCGTGGGCGGTGGCCGACGAGGACGCCACCATCTCGATCAACTACACCTCGGGCACCACCGGGCGGCCGAAGGGCGTGATGTACACCCACCGCGGCGCGTACCTGAACTCCCTCGGCGAGATCGTGCACTCCGAGTTCGACCAGCGGACGCGGTACCTGTGGACGCTGCCGATGTTCCACTGCAACGGCTGGTGCACGACCTGGGCGGTCACCGCGGTGGCCGGCCGGCACGTCTGCCTGCCGGCGGTGCGCGGCGACGCCGTCTGGGCCGCCCTGGACGGCGAGGGCATCACGCACCTGAACGGGGCGCCGACGGTGCTCACCACCATCGCCGCCGCGGCCGAGTGCCACCCGCTGGACGGCCCGCTCACGGTGACCACCGCCGGCGCGCCGCCGAGCCCGACCACCATCGCCGAACTCGAGAAGATCGGCGCACGGGTGATCCACGTGTACGGGCTCACCGAGACGTACGGGCCGTACTCGGTCTGCGAGTACCAGCCCGGGTGGGAGGACCTGCCGTCGGCGCAGCGCGCCACGCTGCTGGCCCGGCAGGGCGTCGGGATGCTGGTCGCGGACCGGATGCGTGTGGTCGACAAGGAGATGGCGGACGTGCCCGCGGACGGCGCCACCATGGGCGAGATCGTGATGCGCGGCAACAACGTGATGAAGGGCTACTTCGCGGACGAGGCCGCGACCGCGAAGGCGTTCCAGGGCGGGTGGTTCCACTCCGGAGACCTCGGCGTGATGCATCCGGACGGTTACGTACAGTTGCTGGACCGGGCCAAGGACGTGGTCGTCTCCGGCGGCGAGAACATCTCCACGGTGGAGGTCGAGCAGGCGCTGCTGACGCACGAGGCGGTGCTCGACGTGGCGGTGGTCGGGGTGCCGGACCAGCGGTGGGGCGAGCGGCCGAAGGCGTTCGTGGTGCTCAAGCCGGGGGCGGCGGCCACGGCGGAGGACCTGATCGCGCACGTGCGGGGGCGGCTGGCCCGGTACAAGGCGCCGGGCACGGTGGAGTTCGTGCCCGAACTGCCGCGCACCTCCACCGGCAAGGTGCAGAAGTTCGAGCTGCGCGAGCGGGAGTGGGGCGGCCGCACCGAGCGCATCCAGGGTTGACCGCCGGCACCCCGCTCAGCCCCGGGCGCCGACCTGCCCGACGCGACCCACGCCGCGGGGTCCGCCCGACGTCCGGCCCGTCGTGCGGCACATGCCGGGCGAAAAAGGGCCCCAATCGGGTGTCGCCCGTTAGGGGTGACGGGTCAGAATGGTCACCCAGGGCAACCGGGGATACGGGGGTCGGGATGACGGGGTTGTTGAGCACCGCGGCGATGCTGTTTCCGGCCGCGCTGTTGGCCGCGCCGGCGGGTCCGGGCGCGGCGCCGCCCGCCGAGCAGTCGGGCTTCGGCTTCCTGGGGCTGGTCACCGCGGTGCTCTTCGCCCTCGGGTACATGGTGTCGCTGTACATCCACCCGTACCGGAAGTGCTCGAGCTGCGGCGGCAGCGGCAAGCACAGCGGCACGATGTTCACCCATTCCTTCCGGACGTGCCGGACGTGCAACGGCTCCAGCCGGCAGCCGCGGCTGGGCGCCCGGGTGTTCGGCGTGCTCAAGGACAAGTGACCCCGCCAGCCAGCACAACGCGGACAGCCAATCAGCACCGGGTAGCCCTTGCCGGCCGGGCACGGCTTCCGTCACCCCGGGAGCGGGTCGTCGCCGGAGCCGGCCAGCCGGACCAGCCGCAGCCGCAGCAGGCGCAGGTCGTCGCTGCTCTCCTCGACCACAACCCGCTGCTGCCACCGCTGGTGCCGGTACCGCAGCTCGCCGGTCACCGCGGCCAGCACCGCCACGGCCAGCACCGCGGCCCCGGCCTGGAGGTACCCGAACGGGTGCCGGTGCTCGGCGAACCGGTCCAGGACGGCGGCCCCGCCGATCATCCCCACGGTGCCGAGGATCCAGACCGGGTACCCCACGGCCAACCGCGCGCTGTCCACCCGCAGCCAGGCCCGCCGGTTGCGCACGGCCAGCTCGCGCAGGCCCGCCGTCGCCTCCTCGAGCTGCCGCAGCGCGTACTCGGCCTGCATCCGCGGCCCGCGTGGCAGCGGGGGCGTCCAGGCGTCCAGCCGCTCCAGCAGCCTGGCCCGGGCGCCCCGGATGGCCGCCGGCTCGGACCGCACCTCGACCGGAGGCCACTGGTTGTCCAGCCGCTGCTGGTACAGCCACTGCACCAGGGCACCGGCCACCGTCAGGATGGCCAGCACGAACAGCAGCGGCCCGGACAGGAACCCGCGGGACAGCAGCGGGTACGCGACCAGCATCGTGCCGCCGAGAAATGCCACCACCAGGGCGATCGCGCCCGCCTGCCGGCCGGTCGACGGCATCGCGGTGAGCTGCCGGTCCACCGAGTCCGACCAGCTCCGGGTCGCGTACACCACGAGCACGCCGAGCAGGAACATCGCCAGCGCCAGCGTGGAGGTGGCGGCCAGTGCGGCCAGCCACTCGCTCGCCCGGCGCCGGTCCGCCAGCCCGGCGAGGGCGGTGGGTAACGCGGCCGCGGCCACCGGCGTGAGCACCGGGACTAGCCGGCGCCACCGGCCGCGGGGCACCTGCCCGGCCAGGCCGGCGGCGGGGTCGGGCGGCCCGTCCGGGTACGCCCTGACGTGCCGCTCGAGCTGGCCGAGCAGCCCCCGGTAGTCGGCGCCGAAGCTGTCGTGCCGCACCCGCATTGCCTGGAAGCGGGCCATCGCGCGGATGTCAGCGGGCAGCTCCTCCGGCGCCGGCGGCGGGGCGTCGTCCATCAGCACCGGCAGGATGGTGATCCGCAGGTCGAGCGCGATACGGATCTCGGCGCGGACCCAGTCCCCCGGCCGGTCGATCAGCCGCTGTCCACCGTTGTCCGACGCTGCCAGCCAGCCGGGACCGATGACCACGACGAGCACCTCGGCGGTCTCCAGCCGGCGGACGATGGCCCGCGCGTAATCCGCACCAGGGTCCACCGACACGCAGTCCCGGAACACGTTCGGCCGGCCGAAGTGGACGGCCAACAGGTAGTCCAGCGCGGCGGCGGCCATCGGCTGATCGGCCTGCCGGTAGTTGACGAACAGCCCCGCCACGCGCCCCGGCTCCTCAGCCGACGGGTCTGGCGCGTCTGGCGGATCCGACGGATACGGCCGGTACCGCACGTGCGGCGGGTACGACACGCACGGCTGGCCAGACGTGCCGGGGGGCCACCGGCCCCGCGACCGCCGGCTGCGGCGGTCGAGGCGGCCCCCCGGCTTGCCCGGGCGGGGTCCGCGGCCGGCGGACCCTGCGCCTGGTGACATGGCTGTCGGTGGGTGTCACGGGGTCAGGGGCGCCCACCGTCTGTCACCCTCCCTCTAGATCAAATGGTAACTTGCAGTATTGAGGTTGCTGATTGCAACGTCAAACGGCCCCTGTGTTGTGCTGGACCGTGTTGTGCTGGACCGTGTTGTGCTGGACCGTGGCCGGCTGGCAAGGTCCGGCATGACGGCGCGAGTGCGCCCGACAGCCGCATGGGGGAGCGGAGGTGCGGCGTGAACGACGGTGCGGGTCCGGCTGTCGAACGCCGGCGGCTCGCCCTCGAGCTGCGCCGGCTGCGCGGCGAGGCGCACCGGACCATCCACGAGGTGGCTCAGCGGCTGGAGTGCTCGGCCGGCAAGGTGAGCCGGATCGAGACCGGCGCGGTCGGCGCCCGGGTCCAGGACGTGCGCGAGATGCTCGACCTGTACGGCATCCACGGGCACCGGCGCGAGGCGTTGCTGGAGTTGGTGCGGCGCTCCCGCCGGCGGGCCTGGTGGCACAACTACACCGACGTGGTGCCGCCCGACTCGGCCAAGTTCTACGGGCTGGAGGACGGCGCGGTCACCATCGACGAGCACCGGATCGTTCTGGTCCCCGGCCTGCTGCAGACCGAGCGGTACGCCCGGGCACTGATCGGCGCCGCCACCGACGTGCCGGCCGAGGTGATCGAACGCCGGATCGCGCTGCGCCGGCAACGCAAGCGGCTGCTCGACCGACCGGACCCGCCCCGGATCACCGTGGTGCTCGGCGAGGCGGCGCTGCACGAGCAGATCGGTGGGCCGTGGGTGCTCGCCGAGCAGTTGCGGTACCTGGTGGAGGTCGCGGCCCGGCCGAACGTCGCGATCCGGGTCCGGCCGTACAGCGCCGGCGCGCACCCGGCCGCGGGTGTGCCGTTCACCGTCTTCGGCTTCGCCGACCCGGCCGACCCACGGGTGGTGTACGTCGAGCTGCCCACCCGCAACATCCACATCGAGACCGACGGCGAGGTGGACAGCTACGTGGCCGCCTTCGCAACCGCTCGGGACGGGGCGCTGTCCTGCCCCGAGTCCGCCCGGTTCATCGCCGCGGCGGCCGACCACCTCGACCGGTCCCCCCGCCAGCCCTCCGCGCAGTACCCCTCCGCGACGTAGCCCTACCCGCCGCGCCGCCGGCGGCACCGGTCAGACCTCGAACTCGCCGGCCCGGACGCCCCGCATGAACGCCCGCCACTCCTCAATGTTGAATCGCAGGATTGGACCGGTCGGCGCTTTGGAATCGCGTACGGTAACCGTTCGGGCACTGATAGCGACTTCCACACAGGTGGATGCCGCACCCGAGCAGTAGCTGCTGCGGCGCCAGGTCGCGTTGATGTCTACCATTCGTTCCTCCGTGCTCGCGTCCGTCGCCCTGCAAGAAAATCGTCACCCTTTGCCGACGCAGAAATGAGGCCGTTTTCTGGACAGTCACGCGCGCACTGGACATGGGCCGGGCCAAAACACGCCTGGCCGGTTCCCAAAGAATGGCGGTGGACATTGACGGATGGTGCCCGAGGGGACAGCATGGGCCGGTCGGCTCGCGGCACGAGCCGACCGGCCGCCGTGGCTCCCACCCGGCGCCGTTGCGTACTGTCACCAGGGTGCTGCGGGCTGTCACCCAGGGTCGTTGTCGGCTGCCACCCGGGGGTCGCGGCCGTCACCCAGGGCTGCCCGCTGTCACCCAGGGGTCGCTGCACGCTGTCACCGCGCTGTCACCCCAGGAACAGCGCCGCGAGGCTGACCAGCAGGTTGATGATCACGTGGGTTTCCATGCTCCGGACACCTCCTCTCGGTGCCCGGGCACCCCGGACGTCGGGTGCAGGTTGACCGCGGCGATCGAGCACCGGCTGGAATCCACCGGCCCGGCAGCCGCCCGCGAGTCGAGCGAAACGCCGATGACGACGCCGGCGAAAAGCCAGAAGAGAACCAGCTTCGCGATGCCGGACAGCGTGCAGAAGATATTCATCGGATTCCCCTCTCTCTCGTCGACGAGCATGGGCCGACGGAAAGAGGAAAGGCAGATGTTGCCCGCCGCCCCAAGCAATGGGAAACGGGAAACGGCGGGCCGCCGTGAGCCCGGCGGAATTACCTGGTCAGCGGTCCGCTACCGGTGTCGGGCCGGGAAATGTCAGCCGCCGGCGCCGAGCCCCACCCGGGTGACGGCCAGCAGCAGCACGGCGTACGCGCTGCCCGCGTGCGGGACCTGCCCGCCGGTGACCAGCCGTACCGCCTCGTCGAACGGCAGCCAGGACATCGCCAGATCGACCTCGCCGCCGCCTGGGTCGGGGGGCCCCTGGGTCAGCCCGGTGGCCAGAAAGATGTGGTCCACGTGGTTGCTGAGGCTGTCGGCGCCGTGGACGCGCCCGATCGGGGTCCACTCGGCCGCCCGCAGCCCGGTCTCCTCGGCCAGCTCCCGCCGGGCGGCCGCCAGCGGGTCGGCGTCGCAGTGGTCGATGCCGCCGCCGGGCAGCCGCCACTGGGTGCTGCCGTGGGTGTAGATCCACTGCCGGGTCAACGCCACCCGGTGCTGCGGGTCGAGCGCGAGCACCGTGACCGCGCCGGGCGCGATCACGTGCTGGTACACGTCGGCCGCGCCGTCCGGCCGGACCACGGCGTCGCGCCGTACCACGAACCACGGCGTGGTGTGGACGACGTCGCTGTCCACACGGCGCCACGGCCCAGGGGTAGCCGCTGTCACCAGTCCATGGAAGCACCATTGCCGTTCGCTGGACAGCAGCTGGCCACTGCCGTCACGGCGCGCGGGTATCGGGCACAGTGGGTGCGGGCGGCCCTTTGCGGATGCGGGACGGCGGTGGCTCGATGACCGGCTTCGGAGCGGAGTTGCGACGGCGGCGCGCCGCCGTGGGCATGTCGCTCGGGCAGCTCGCCGCGCGGGTGCACTACAGCAAGGGTTACCTGTCCAAGGTCGAGCACGGCACGAAACCGCCCGGCGCCGACCTGGCCCGGCTCTGCGACGCCGCGCTGGACGCCGGCGGAGCGCTGCTGGCGCTGGTGCCGTCCCGCCCGGTCGGGACCCAGGGCCGAACCAGGGGCCGGCCCCCGGGCGGGCCCCCGGGCCGGACGCCGGGCCGGCCGCCGCTGCCGGAGGAGGTGGTCGCCGAGCTCGGCGCGCTGCTCGACCTGGAGGAGCTGCCCGCCGTCCGGCTGGCCGCGGACCTGGACGTGACAGCGGCGGTCTTCCGGGGGATCTTCGACCGGTGCCGTGAGCTCGGGCACCAGGTCAGCCCGGTGGTGGTGCTGGAGGTGCTGGCCCAGCAGACCCGCACCGTTCGGGCGGTGGCCCGGGTGGCCGGCGACCCCGCGCGCCGCCGCAGGCTGACGCTGCTGGCCGCGCGGTTCGCGGAGTACACCGGCTGGATGGCGCAGGAGTCCGGCGACGACCGGGCCGCGGTGCGGTGGACCGAGTCCGCGGTGCGGATCGCCGCCCCGGTGGGCGGCACCGACCTGGTGCAGTTCGCGCTGGTCCGCGGCGCCGACCTGGCGCTGTACCGGGACGACGCGGTGCAGACCATCGCGCTGGCGCAGCGGGCGCAGGCCGACCCGCGGGTGGCGGCCCGGGTGCGCGGCCTGGCCGCCCAGCGGGAGGCGCAGGGGCACGCGCTGGCCGGCGACTACGACGCCTGCATGCGCACCCTGGACCGGGCCGCGGCGCTGCTGGCCCAGGCGGCCGCCAACAGCGACGGCGATCCCGCGGTCGGCTCCACCAGCCTGGCCGAGCCCGGTGCGATGATCACCGGCTGGGCGCTGTACGACCTGGGCCGGCCGGAGGACGCGGCCCGGATCCTGGATGCCGAGGTGCCGCGCATTCCGGCCACCGCCGCCCGCGCCCGGTCCCGCTACGGCGTGCGGCGCGCGCTGGCACACTCCGCCGCGGGCGACGTGGACGGGGCCTGCGGGCTCATCGCCGCGCTGTTGCCGGTGGTGCAGCGGGCCGACTCGGCGACCGTCCGGCTGGACCTGAGCCGGCTGGCCCGCAGCCTCCGCCGCTGGCACGCCAACCCGCGGGTGCGCGACCTGTACCCTGCCCTGGCAGAGGCGCTGCACACCCCGGTCCGCTGACCGCATCGGACCGCGGGGATTCGCCCGCCGCATCGTCGGACCAATCCCAGAAAATTGACAAGAATTGGCCAGAATGGCGTGTCGGCGGGGCCGTCCGGATTGATGTGCCGAGCCGCGCTCGATCATAAGGTGGGCGCTACACTCGGCGCACACTCGGTCGGCCCGGTATTGACACGGAGGACCCGGATGGTCGCTCTCTCCGCCAAACTCATCGCCGAATTGAAGACGCTGCGTAAGGGCCGAGGCGTCTTTGTCGCCCAAATCGGTGATCGGGTGGGACCTGCACTCCGGGCGCTGTCCGGGGTCGCCGACGACGCCAACACGGCCGAGCTACGACGACGACTGGGCGATCGCCTGGAAAGACTGGCCAGCGCGCTGCCGGACGATCTGCGCGTCGCGGCCCTCGTGGCGCTGGGCCTGCACCCCGACGCCCGGCTGCCGTTCTACCAGGAACGGATCCGCTGGCTGGCCGAGTACCTGCAGCGCGACGAGCGCACCGCACGGCGCCGGGCGGACGAGGCGATCGAGCAGCTCGCCGAGATCGCCGCCGCCCCGGGGGCCCCGCCGAATGCGGACCTGCCCGACGGCGCGGACGACTGGTACGTCGATGAGCTGCGCTGCATGATGGTGCTCGACCGGGCGGTACCCGAGACGTTCGAATACCGCAAGGTCACCGCCATCCGGGACGACGTCAGGGAACTTGAGCTGTCGTTCACGCTGCCCCGTGACCCGGGCGTCCCGAATGCTCCGCACGATCTGGTGGCGGAGGTGGTGTACGGCGGCACACTCGTCCGGCTGCCCCGCCAGTCGGCTAGCCGGTTCAGCTTCGCGCTGGAATTGCCGACTCCGCTGAAGCGGTATGAGAGCGCAGAGTTCGTGCTGCGTTACTATCTGCCACCCGGTCAGCCGATGAGACCGCACTATGTGCTGGTCGCCCGCCGGCGCTGCGACGTGTTCGACCTCCGGGTCCGTTTCGACCGGGAGCGGCCGCCGCGGCGGGTCTGGCAGGTCGCGGAGGCGTTTCACCGTGACCTCGACGAGGGCGCCGCCCGCGGCCAGGACCTGTCGCTGGACGCCGCCGGTGAGATCCACCTGAAGTTCCGGAACCTCCGGCCGGCACTGAGCTACGGCGCCCAGTGGCTCGAACCCTGACCGCTTCGCCGCCGGCCGGTCAGCCGAGCAGTGCGGCGTACAGGGTGAGACCGGGTCCGAAGGCGAGCAGGACGACGTTGCGGGCCTGCCGCCTCCGGATCCGGTCCAGCACCAGCAGCACGGTCGGCGAGGAGCAGTTGCCGTGGCCGCGGAGCACGGCGCGCGAGTCGTCCAGCGCGCCGGGCGGCAGGCCCAGCCGGCCCTGCACCACGTCCAGGATCCGCGGCCCGCCAGGGTGCACCGCCCAGCCGTCCACATCGGCCAGCGCCAGCCGGTGCCGGTCCAGCAGCCCGGTGACCACCTCCCGGACGTGCCGCGCCAGCACCGCGGGCACCCGCGGCGACAGGCCCATCCGGAAGCCGAGGTCGGTCACGTCCCAGGTCATGTACTCGGCCGTGTCGGGGTCGGTACGGGCCACCACGTCCCGGACGGCGTACCCGCGCCCGGCGCCCGGCTGCACCACCACGGCGGCGGCCGCGTCCGCGAACAGCGCGTGCGCCACGACCTGGTCGAGCTGCGCCGGCGGCGGCTGCAGGTGCAGGCTGGTCAGCTCCAGGCAGAGCAGCAGCGCGGGACGGCCGCGGGAGCGGACGTAGTCGGCGACGGCGCCCAGCCCGGGGATCGCCGCGTAGCAGCCCATGTGTCCGATGACCAGCCGCTGCACGTCGGCCGGCAGGCCCAGGTCGCGGGCCAGCATGATGTCCAGCCCGGGCGAGGTGTAGCCGGTGCAGGACGCCACCGCGAGCAGGCCGAGGTCGTCCGGGGCCAGGCCGGCGTCGGCCAGCGCCTTGGAGGCCGCCGCGGTGCCGAGCGGGAGCGCCTCGGCGGCGTACCGGCGCATCCGCTGCCCGGTACCCCAGCCGGACACGTCCTCCACCCGCGGGTCCACCACGGCCTGCCGGGTGTGCACGCCGGCGCCGGCGAAGATGCGCTCGGCGGCCGGCAGGTCGGCGTAGTGCCGGGCGAAGAAGCCGTCCCACAGGCCCTGCTGGTCCATCCGGCGGGGTAGCGCGGTGGCCAGGCCGGTGAGCGCGGCGGCTACCACCGGGGCACCTCCCCGGCGCTGTCCGGTTCCAGCCCCAGGGCCGCGGCGCCGAGCCAGTCCGCGCAGACGTCGCTGGTGGCCGGCTGCAGCGAGCCGCAGCGGGCGTCCCGGAAGATCCGTTCGAGCGGGTGGCCGCGCCGGGTGGCCGCGGTGCCGGCCGCCTCCAGCATCGAGGCGGCCACCGCCATGGCGGTCTCCCCGGCCAGCAGCTTCGCCCGCCACACCCAGCGGTTGGTGTCGGGCTCGCCCGGGGCCGCGTCCACCCTGGCGGCGGCCTCCAGCACCGCGAGCCGGGCGGCGGCCACCTGCGCGTCGGCGCGGCCCACCCGGGCGCGCACCGCGGCCAGCCGCGCCAGGCCCCGTTCCGCAAGGTGCCTGGTGGCGGCGTCGATGGCGGACCGGGCCACCCCGACGTACACCGCGGCGTAGGAGGCGACCAGCCACTGCGGCATGAGCTGCGCCATCGGCAGCGCCAGCCCCTCGATGCCGCCGAGCAGCGCGTCCGGCGGGGCGACCACGTCCAGCAGCAGGTCGTGGCTGGCGGTGGCGCGCATGCCGAGGCTGTCCCAGGCGGGCCGCACCGTGATGCCGTCGCCGGCCGGGAGGAGGAACTGGGACACCCGCCCGTCCTCGGCGCGAGCCACCACCAGGTACCCGTCGGCGTGCCCGGCCCCGGAGACGAAGCTCTTCTCGCCGCTGATGTGCCAGCCGCCGTCCACCCGCCGGTACCGGGTGGTCATCGCGGACAGCCGGCTGCCGGCGCCGCGCTCGCTCATCGCCACCGCGTACCAGGCGCCGTCCGCGGCCGCGCGCAGGATCCGGTCCCGCGCCTGCAGCGCCTCGTCGGGGACCCCGAGCGCGCGCGCCACGTCCTCCGGTATCTGGGCCAGGGCCCCGGTGACCGAGGCGTGCATGTTGTAGATCAGCGCGGTTGCCCCGTGCGCCGCGCCGAGTTCGAGCGCCACCTCCGCATAGTCGGCGAAGCCCGCGCCCGAGCCGCCCAGCCGCGCCGGCACCATCAGCCCGGCCAGCCCGGCCGCCCGGAGGTCGGCGATGTCGTCGGCAGGGTAGCTTCCGTCGACGTCGCGCGGCCCGGCCCGCTCGGCGAGGGCGGGTGCCAGCCGGCGTACCTCGGCCAGTGCCGCCGCCGGGTCGGCCAGCCGCGCCACCGTGCCCGTCACCGCGCGGCCCGGTGGCGACCGTCGTCTCCGCCGGCTCGGCCGCCCCGCGGGTACTCGCGGCCGCCCGCCGGGTCCTCGCGGCCGCCCCCCGGGTACTCGCGGCCGCCCGCCGGGTCCTTGTGGCCGCCGACCGGGTCCACGCGGCCGCCCCCCGGGTACTCGCGACCGCCCCCCGGGTCCACGCGGCCGCCCCCCGGGTACTCGCGCGACGTCCCGCCGCCGGCCTCGTCGAGGGTCTTGTCGCCGTATGCCTGGAACAGCACTGCGGTGGACCAGGTCGGCACCATGCGCACCTCCGGTTCGCGGCGGGCCAGCCACCTCAGCATGCCCGAGGCGGACGGCCTTATCCCCCGCAGCGTGAGCGGTACCCCGCCGCGGGCGGCCTCGTCGCGCAACCGGGAACGGTCGACGAACAGTGCCGGGTCGTGGATACCGGGCGGGGCACCGCCGGGCACCCGCTCGCCGACGGTCACCGCGACGAACCGCGCCAGCCGGGTGGCCGCGATCGTGTCGATCACCAGCCGGCCGCCGGGACGCAGCACCCGGCACGCCTCGCGGACCACCGCCCCCGCGTCCGGGACGTGTTCGAGGATCTCCCCGGCGCTGACCGCGTCGGCCGCCTCGTCCGGCAGCGGCAGCCGGGCCACGTCCGCGCGCGCCACGAGCACCCCGTGTTGCCGCGCAACCCCGAGCCCGGTTGTCGACAGGTCGACGCCGACGTGCCGGTACCCCAGCCGCCGCGCGTGCGGCGCGAGCAGCCCTCCGCCGCAGCCGAGGTCCACCAGCACCGCGCCGGGTCGCGCCGCGGGCGGGATCAGGGCAGCGCGCGCCCCCGCCAGCCAGTGGAGCATCGCCACCGGTCCGTACGGCTGCCACCAGGAGTCAGCCAGCTCGTCGTACTGCCGGACATCGTTGCGGGGCAGTGGGGTTGCGCGCACATCCCTGACAATACGGGCGCTGCCTCGGGAGCGTCGGTTCGGGATCGGCGGCCTTGGTCTGGTTCCCGGGTCGGAGGACGACGCGCCGACGAGGGGCGCCGACAGCCGACGAGGAGTACGAGGCGCCGACGAGGAGTACGAGGTTGGCCGGGTCGGGTTCGGCGTCCGGTCCCCCCACCCCTCC
>WNGA01001285.1_pt1 | contig 52217 bp, 61 predicted proteins | sample 5400061 | NCBI WGS metagenome assembly WNGA01 (sample SAMN13153366, study PRJNA577476) | soil metagenome | isolation source: 100 cm soil or saprolite under grassland replicate 2 | place: USA:California | collected 2016-06-15
TGCCGGTTGGTGAAATTGCACAGGACAAGCGTGCGGCACGCGCGAGTGTGGAACCGCCCGTTTTGTGCTGCCGGAGAGGGATGCCGATTGTTCGTCCAGATAGTCACAAATTGCCTCTTGACATTTCACCCCAGGTCTTTACGTAGGGCTTCGGCACCTCCGCCGTGGTGCTGACGAGGTTAGACGCCTCTCCCACACGCTTGCAGTGCGCCACCAGATAATAAGTCACACTCATTGAACGGCCATAGGGTCATTTTTGGGGTACGTCCACGGCAATTCCTCAATACCCGCAATAGCTTCATAGCTGATGCCCACTTAGGATCTCTGAAGAAGCATCGAGAGCGACGACAATTAGCAGCGCCACCAAGTTCGACAACGCAAGCAGTCCGATCGAGCGCGCCGATTTATGCTAAGAGAATTCGCGGGTCATTCCATGTGAAAAGCACGCCGCCTGGAAACTGGGGAAACTGCATTGGGATGCTTGGAAACTGCCTTGCAGTAGAAGAACCAAAGAAACGCGGTGGAAGGCCAAAGAAGACAGGATAACCCACAGGGTAGGTGAAGGCTAAGCCGACTGTGGCATACCGGAAGCATCGTTGCAGTAAGCCCAGAAGAGTAAGTCACTCTTCGCAACAAGATAATGCCGTCCTCGCTTATGCAGAGGCGGCATTCTCGTATAGACTGGTGTTGGTGTTTCATGATATGAAGACGGTTCTATTCCTCCATCTTTGTTCCCAGGATTGTTTTGGCCGACAAGTATCGCCACCAATTCAATTTTTCAAGTTCTTCGACCTTTTTCTGGTAGGCTTCCATGCTCGGATATTCGATCACACCCCACCCAGCAATCCCTTCATCTGCCCAGCGCGAATTGTAAAAAGCCTGGCGCGTTGCCCCTGCGCGCTTATCGACCTCATCCACCTTTGCCCATAGACTGTCTTGTTCCTCTTTGGAAAGCTGGTACCAAGCTTCAGTATAGCCTTTTGCCAGCACGAGCAGATAAACAGGTTTAGACATGCTAGCCTCCTTTTGAATGCTAGTAGTTCTGATTCTTCCGCAAGATATCGGTGAACCCATGATAAAGGTATGTCAAGGGCAGTTTATATATTGGAACACCTTGAGTAACCCCAACACGAAGCCGTATGATATTGGTATCTGCACCAATTCTTTGTCCGCCTCCACCAACCCAGTGACGCTCACCACTTCTCCCACTGCATGATCTCGGTAAACCGACGCATGCAAGCGCGAACGGCGCCACCCTTCCATCCTACGCGACCTTCCTTGTCGCCGCTGGCGTGCATCCCCGTACGGTCATGGAGATTCTTGGACATGCGCAGATTTCCACGACCATGAACATTTACGGGCAGGTGATGCACGAAACGAAAGTGTCGGCGGTTAGTAGCATACACAAGCTACTGTCTGAGGACTAATGGTTGTACAAGAGGTTGTATAGCCCGCGCCAGGGCAAAACAATAAGCCTTGCACTTTGCGCGCAAGGCTCTCTAATGCTCTAAAAGCTGGCTCCCCGACGAGGATTCGAACGTCGAACCTACTGATTAACAGTCAACGGAACCATATAATTTCAGCCACGGCTTCATGCGAAGCCGTGGCTTTCATTTTACCCGATAGCTACCCAACTCGCAACTTCGCTCGACCATAGTGTGCGCAAAGAAGCCGTTGCTGTCGGGCAGTTCAGTCTACTTCCGTGAGATCGCCGACATATTGACTGTGCTGACGCTCCTTGAGCAGAACGCAGAGTCGTATATGGCCTTCAATCGTCCTGGATATTCCAGGGTGTAGCGCGCCGTTGTCTTTGGGTTGCGATGACCGAGTAGCTGCGAGACCCGTGAATCCTCGAGTCCCGCTTCTAGACAACGCTTCGCAAAGCTATGTCGGAACCAGTGATCTGGACAGCCTGGTGGCAGAATAATACCAGCTTTACTGGCGATGCGCTTGACGAGGCACCGCACTGTATCGGGCGTCAGTTGCCCGCCATTGTTCCGGCCGGATGTGCCACGGAACAGGTAGCCATTTTCACGCGCACCACGCCGCAAGAGTACATAGCGAATAAGAGCAACCGCCCCAGGTGGTTGCCAGAAGATGGGTCGCCACCGCTTGCCCTTTCCAAACACGTGCGCCTGACGCTCTCGGAGATACACATGCGAATCCTCCAGGGCACATAGCTCCCCAACGCGCATGCCGGACTCGTAGAGCAGGAAGATGATTGCCCGATTGCGCGCCCACTCCTCATCGAAGCCGTCGCCACAGGCGCCAACCAGAAGCGCAAGGGTTTCCTCATCGCAATACGGTCGAGGCGACTCAACCACCTCCGGTGCTGGAATGCGGTTATTGCCGAAAAAGCGTGCCTGTCGTGGTGTCAACAGCTCTTCATTTTCGAGGAAGATCCAGAACGAACGCAGTGTACGGCGTGCGGCGGCGACTGAGGCTGGTTGAAGGCCACGGTGCTTGAGTGCTGGTCGTCGGGGATTCCGGCTATGGGGAATGTGCTCATCTTCGAGGTATTTCAAGAACCCTCGAAAATCGGCAATCTCCACTGCCGCCAGGTCGTCAATCATCCCTTGTCGTCTACGCCAGTAGTGCCACTCGGTGAGCCAGCGCTGATAATGTCGCCGCGTTTCGACACAACGGCGGCGGCGATGGTCTAGGAACATTCGGATTGCTTGCTCGATCTGCATGGACTTTCCTCCTTTGTATAGATGGCTCGATGTCGCGAACACACGCGACCCGCGCGATTGCGCCGCTGGATACAGCGACGCAGCCGCGCGGGCCGCGTAGTCCGCATAACTGGATTGAAAGGAGGTGCCGAGAATAGGTTGATTGTCCTCAGGTCGGGGGCGCCGTGGTTGGTCCCCGCGCGCCCCCGTCCCTGAGCGCACACTCAGCCGCAATGGGGATTGAAAGGCCCAATCCCCATCCGGCCTGGCCACCGAGGTGGCCGGTGGATCGCCATTTTACCAAATAACCAGTGATTGGCATATCACGACCGTGACCTGTCACTCTAACGAGGTATTTCACGCGACCATCAGTGAGAAAGGAACATTTCGCGTTGGACCGGCAGCTGTCGTGCCCACACGCTTCGATCCCAGCACGACAGAAGAATGAAATAGCATCCGCCGGCGCCACCTGGAAGCATGAGAGGAAACCACATGGGTGTCGAAGCTCTGACACGAGTCTTTGAACATGCGCCGCACAATGGCATGGAACTCCTTGTGCTCATTGCTCTGGCGAACATTGCCGATCCGGCAGGTGTGTGCTGGCCGGGACACGAGTACCTTGGTCTCTACGCGCGCATCAAGCACGAGCGAAATCTGCGTCAATATCTCCGCGCCCTCGAAAGCACAGGCAACATCTACGCGAGCAAGGTCGGACATCGGAACCAAAAAGCGATGTACCTGGTCGCGACCGCGATGAACGCGGAAGAGATCGAAAAGGTACTCACGCACAGTTTTGAGCTTCATATCGAGGATGCACGGATCATTGCTAATGATATGGTCGAGCGACAGCATGAAGCAGAGTCACAGTTCCCGCTCCCACTCAGCGAACTGCGGAAGAACAAATGCAAAAGCGGCGGCCCCCAGAAAAGGGGGATCAGCCGATCCGCCAAAGAAAGGGGGATCAGCCGATCCGTCAAAGAAAGGAGGATCAGCCGATCCGCCAATGGCGTGGAAGAAAAGCGGATCAGTCGATCCCCCAATAGAAGCGGGATCGCCCGATCCTCCTTTGAAAATAAAGAGGGATCACCTGATCCGAAAAGGAGGATCGGACGATCCGTAAAGGCGGATCAAGGGATCAATTTGGTGGGGCGATCTGCGGCATCGGGACGTGCCAAATCGCGACCTGATCCGATCATGATCCATCATGATCCATGTCCTGATCCACCACCACCAGAGCAGAAAACGGCGAATCTTGATGGTGGTGGTGGGCTTTCAGCAACGACTTTGTATTTGCAAGAAGTGACCGAAATCAACGCTAATGTGACTGAGGAATTAGGCGATCTTCCTCTCGACCAAGTCAAGGCGCTCGTCGAGAAAAAGCGCCGATCCGGATCGCAGGACGGAGGCATCGTGATCGCCTTGCGCGCCCTGCGTAGGCGGCTCCAGCGCGAGCCTCATATCGATGAGGATGCTCATGCGAGCGAGCAGATCAGTATCGACACCCGTGTCGAGGATCTCGATTTGAGCAGATTGGAAATTGGACGTGCCGCGACCATCTGTAGCAGCTTGACCGTCCTATACGTTCCTTTCTTGTTCAAATGCCAATTTCAGGGCTACATGGAGGCCAACCAGCAGTTCATTGCAAGCGAGAGCGAGCGTTATCGCTACGGCAAGGCGGTTGCGATCGGTTTCGTGGAGTCGACGGTAAACCAGATCATTAGCAAGCGGATGGTCAAAAACAGCACATTTGCTGGTAGATGACTTCGTTGGAGGAGATCGAGGCGCGGGTGTTGAGATTGGTGTAGCTGATCTCCTGGTGTAAGAACCAGGTAAAATCGGTTCGGCGGTCATCGTAGATGCGCATGGTGTCTTCAGCGTGGAACTGGACACGAAAGCTGCACATCGTCGAGTTGACCTCGTTGAAGGACACTGGCAGCGTGACCGGTGCAGCAGCGTGGGCCGAACTGACAGTGACCGGGACCAGCACGCCAACCAAGAACCCAACCAGCGGACGACCTAAGCGGCTGACGTTCATCTTGTTTCGCCTGTGCAAATAGGCTCCGGGTCAGGGTATGGCAGCAATGTCGCTTCGCGCCACGCGCGGCGACCCTACTGCGACGGTCGGACGGCGGCGTGACCGGTTCATTATGCTTGAGCCATGGGCACCTCCTTGAGTAGCACCAACGTGACCAGCGTAGGCGCGATGGGCCGCGATGCAGCCGATCAGCGTCGTTGCTTGCAGACAGTCGAGCCGGTAGTACAGTGCGACTCGATCCGCGCGACGGCGAGCAACGTCAAACCTAAGTCGCGCCCGGTCGATCAGGCCATAGAGCGCTGCTTGGTCGACAATGGGCGGGATGCAGGACGATCCGAGGCAACAGCACACGAGAGGCATAGCTCTCTCATATGCCAGTATACGGCAGCAGGCGCGATGGAGCGAAAAGAAACAGCAACAGCACGGGAAGCTCGCTTCACCGCCTTTAGCCTCGATGATGGAGAACAAGCGATGGCGAGTGCTGGGCTGCACGGCTTGCTGACAGCTCGCTGCGCAACATCCTGCAGGCTGCCGACGCATAATACAGCACAGCACGTGTGACCATACCGCCTCGTTCTGTTTTTAACCTGCGTTGTTATTTCTTCACTCAAGGTAGCCGCTTTTGCACTCCAAATAGCTCCTACGAAAGATATACTGAACTATACTAGGGATATTCTCTACAATCCTGCCTCGCAATCCACGTTCATCTCTGTTCCCCTACGCCGTCCCTGGCCACCTGTACCGCGCGCCCCCGCGCCTCCCGTAACTGTATCTGGCTCGAGCGCAGCGCGAAGCGAAAACGGCGCGCTTCGGCCCTGCAGAGAGGAGCAGACGATGAACTGGACAGCACCACGGATTCTGGTCATTGCATCTGAGCCAGCAGTGCGCTTCACGATCGAGGAATTATTGCGGGCCTATGGCTACGATGTCACCACAGCGCCCAGCAGCGTGGCAGCCTTGCGTCTGGATGCGGAAGGTCAGTTCGCGGCGACGCTGCTCGACTCCACGCTCCTCGCCATGCCCGCGCTGGACCGGCCGCCACTGGTCCGATTGAATCCACACGGTGAGGTGGAGCGTTGGCCGATGGAGGAATGCCTGCCTGTTTAAGGGGCAAACGCAACGTCGCTCTCACCAACCGCAACAGCGTCCGACCGATGGCCTGCCGCAGAAGAACGCTGGCAGCGTTTCTCGTGCCGCTCAGGGTGATCGCGGGATGACCGGGCGCTTGTTGTCGCTTTGTACAGCCATCAGCAGAGTACGTTGCGGCGCAAAGCAGGCTTGTTGGGTCACGTTATGAGAGGAACGCTGTTATGTACGCCCTCGATCTCGATACCTTGGTGGACCGGCTGCTCCCGCAGATCCTTGCAGATCGCGACCTTGGCGATGGGCGGATCTTCACACGACTGCATTTCCGGCATCTCTGGGCGTTGAGCTGTCTGCAAATCGGCGAATGTTATGATGAGGAGCTGCTTGCGACATGCGTACCAGCGCATCTTCCGCAGCAGGTGCTCCTGGCTGGCGAAGCTGCCGGTGCGGGATGATATGGGTCCATGTGCATGGCCGGCGCCGCTGGCGTGGTTCCAGGGTGTGCTCTGCGCAGTGGAGCAGGAAGGAGGACCCAATGAACACTCTCCGCGAAGATGAGCGCACCATGCTCGCGCGGCTCATGCCGGATATACAGCGGTTGCAGAATGATAGCCGCGGGCTGATGCAATGGATCGTCACGCTGAATGACCAAGAACGTCTGGCGCTGACGCACTGGGCACAGAAGCGAGCGCCCTGGCTCGTGTCGGCAATCCAGCGTGTCCCGCGCAACTCGTGCTACGCGCCGGAGACAGCCGGGCGCGTGCGCGAAGTATCCGCTTAAACAAGGAAGGCACTCCACCTCCTCAGCGAGGTCATCGAGATCAACCACCTGACAAACGCGGTTATGTCCGAGCCGCGTACAGGCCGGCCAATCGCCTGGAACTGCGTGTGTTCGGCGTCCATCAGCTTACCAAACGCGATAGGCGCTTCCAGGCTCTCTTCGGGTTGCGAACTGTTCCCGTGAGGTAAACGAACCATCATTTCCTACGCTTGGAGGCATGATACGATACCGGTATCTATGGATATTCGGTACACCCCGCAGATGCAGAGACGCATCATCCTGAGCACGTTCCAGCTTGCCAATCAACCCCATGCCGTGCTCGATCTCCGAACGGACGGGATGCTGCTACTGGCTGCTGAAGGTGAAGACGGATAGGTTGTGCTAAGGAGTGGTCCTTGCCGTTCCACCCCGGCGTGCCTAACCAAATGATCAGGGCCACTCCACAGGAGCTCAACGATGAGCCAACCGGCCCAGATTCTGCTTGTCGATGACGAGGCCAGCGTCCGCCTGACGCTTGGCCCGCTTCTCAGGCGCGCTGGCCATATAATCACGTCGGTCGGCAGTGGCGCCGAGGCGGTGGCATTGTTGGAACAACAGCCATTTGACCTGCTACTGACCGATTTGAAGATGCCGGGGATGGACGGGATGCAAGTCGTAGCGGCCGCGCGGCAGCGCCAGTCGGATCTCGCGATCATCATCCTCACCGGCCACGGTTCGCTTGGTACGGCGGTGGAGGGTCTGCGTCAGGGTATCTTTGATTATCTGCTCAAAACGACCGAACCCTGCCAGATCGTTGCCCGCGTGAACGCCGGCCTCGCGGCACGTGTCCAGCAACTACGGCAACGCACGCTGCTCAACGTCGTCGGCGGCGCGATGCAGGAGCTGTGCCCTCAATCGGCGAGCGGAATGGCAGCACCGCCTGCGGCATCTGCCGGTCGCGTGATCAGCACTGGCGCGTTCCACCTGGATACCTGGCGCCACGAAGCACGGCTCTGCGGATGTATGCTGGCGCTGACGCCGACCGAGTTTCGGGTGCTGCTATGCCTGGTGGAGCATGCCGGCACGATGCGCTCCTCTACGCAGGTAGTGCGGTGCGCGCTGGGGTACAAGACCGATGCGTTGACGGCGAGCGAGGTAATCAAACCGCACATTCACCACCTGCGCCAGAAGATTGAGCCGGATCCCAGTGCACCGCACTATATCCTGAACATACGCGGCAAGGGTTACCTGCTCATGCCAACCGGTCCGTAGCGGCCGATACCACTGACCAGGCTGATCCGCGCAGGATCGCCTGACGGCGCGATTTGACCGGCAGCAGGTCTGCGCTCGGCGGCGCTCTGACAGCGGGAAGGCGTCGATGGGTTCTGGTCTCTACCACAGGAAAGGACAACGATCATGTTGATATGGCATCGGAAACAGTGGGGCGATTTGACAACTACACAGCGAGCCGGCCTTGTACTATTGGGAATGATCCAGGTCGCGCTGCTGGCAGCGGCGCTGATCGACATCCGCCGGCGCTCCGCAGCCGAGCTGAATGGTAGTAAGCGGCTCTGGACCCTCGCGGCGTTTGTCAATTTCATCGGGCCGATCGCCTATTTCATATTTGGTCGCAAGCACGCGCCGTACCTCCATCTCTACAGCAACCTTGGACAGCTAGAGTAGATGGCTTGATCATCCCGCTGCTCTATGACGGCGACACCGATTGGCTTCGCAATGTGCTGGCCGTTGATCGCAGGTGGTAGCGCTACACACGGGACCTAGAGTCGTGGCGACGCGCTGCCGGAGGTGAGTGAATATTGGCGCACCTCGCATCGCTAATCTTGAGACGACGCCAATGAACCTTCCGCAGTCCTAGCAGACGTATTCGTAGAGTGGCATCGACGTTCATATGTCCTTTGTTTGGATTGTGTGTGATCGGATGGCTGGCAACTGCTCCAGGGCACGGCGCCGCCGCGCAGTCACTTCCTGGCGAGCGCAACGCGCAGTCGGATGGGCCTGCGACATCGGGATCGGATCGCCCAGCGAGCGGGCCATCCGTAGGATTGACCAATCTTGTGCGACCACTTGGTTGCGCCCCAGCAGGGCAGTGGCGTGGTGACCGTCGGCACAGATCGGCACGAGCAGCGTGGCGTGCTCGCCATGCCGCCGCCTGAGCTCGCGCGCCTGGGCCGTCCTCACGCCAGCATCTTCGCCAGACGTTCCTCGCGCGGCTCCTGGGGATCGATGTACGACAGCAGCACCTCGCCATCCCAGAAGATTGCGACCGCTGCAAGCGCGCCGGTGCGACGCAGACAGATCTGCGTATCCGCCGCTAGTATGTTCCTATTGGCACGAAGATACTGGCGCACTTCGGCGATCGGGGGCCAGGGATGATGGTCCTCCACTGTATCGGGCATCTGGTCGACAAGCGGTCGTCGTCAGCTCATGTGTCATCGATGCCTATCTCGATCGCGTGAGCAAGCGCTAGAGCTTGTAACCAATCTGCCGCAGTAGCCCTTTGCGCCAGGCGATCCCGGTGTCGTCTTCAACGCCGATGGGCGAGCTGCCGTCGATCACACCCACGATACCACGCCCCTGCGCCGTCTCGGCAACAAGCACCTCCGTCGGGTTGGAGGTGGCACAGAAAACCCGGCAGACTTCCGGCACCAGCTTAAGCGCTGTCAGCACATTGATCGGGTAGAAGCCCTCGCCGAGCAGGATGACAAAACTGTGCCCGGCCCCGATCGCTAAAGCATTCTGCTGGGCCAGCGCAATCAGCGCCTCATCGGTGCCGCTCCAACGCACCAGACGCTCGCCCGACGCTTCACAAAACGCCAGCCCGAAGCGAATGCCCGGCACAGCGTTGTATAGCGCCTCGTGCAGATCCTCGACCGACTTGATGAAGTGCGCCTGGCCGAGAATGATGTTGGCTGACTCTGGCTTCATGATCGGTACAATTGTTATTTCCATGATTTCACCTCTAGGCATGTGCGAGAATCGGCTTTCCCGGTCCGTTCAAGTGCAATTAGGAGCGCTGCGTGCTCGCGGCCAAGCATGCAGCGCCTTCTTGTTACACCTCAACCTACTCGCCGACATGGTCTGTCATTGCGGCCAGCGTTGTCATTTCGCCACGCGGCCGCTGGAGCAGCACCGGTACGTCCGCCCCACGGATGACCTTGTCGGCGACGCTGCCGAGAAGCATGCGCGCCAGACCGCCCCGGCCGTGCGTGGACAGCGCGATCAGATCGGCAGCGTGCTCGCGCGCGTAGTCGATGATCGCCATTGCCGGTGGCGCGAGTGTGACATTTGTGCGTACCACCGAGACGCGCGCGCGAATACGCGCCGCGACTCGTTCGAGATAGGCTCGCGCCTCGGCGCGCCACTGCTCCAGCACCCGCTCGTCGAGCATGGCCGCCTGCGCGGCCGGCGCATATCCCAGCACCGGCACCTCAATCGCCTCCATCAAGGTGTATTCGGCGTCCATCAGCGCGCCGAGCGCCAGCGCAGGATCCAAGATCTCCTCGGCCAGGGCCGAGCCGTCCAGCGGGATCAGCACGTGCTCGAACACGCGCTCGTGGACCGTCTCCAACAGGTCAAGCGTCGCCTCGTGCGGCCGCGCCAGCAGAATAGGCATCGGTAGGCGGCGCACCAGTTTGTCGGCGACGCTGCCCATCCACGCCCGCGCCAGCGGCCCATACCCGTGCGTCGTCATCACCACCAGATCGGTGCCCATGGCCACGGAGTGGTCGCACAAGCTATCCGCGGCTTGCCCATCCAATCCGCAACATACGAGGTATGCATACCTCACCTCCAGTGCCCGAATAGAGTATGTCTACGCTGGCCATCGGCGTACCATCACGATACCGTTAAGTGCTGCGATCGTGCGCGCACCAGGATGAGCGGTGTCGTGGTGGCGTGCAGCACTTTGTCGGCCACACTGCCGAGCGCCCAGCGTCGCAGCCCGCTGTAGCCATGCGTCGCCATCACGATCAGGTCGACCCCGCATTGCGCCGCCTCATCCACCAGCACCTCGGCCGCATGGCCGTTCACCACATGTGTCCTGACGGTCAGGTTGTGGGTGCGGAGCTCATCGGCCAGGGCACCTAAATCGCTGGCGGCCTGGTGGTGCAGCGCCGCCAGCACCTCGCCAAATCGTGGGATCAGCCCGTCGCGCGGGGGGAAGCTGGGGTAGTCCTCGATGGCCGGCACGACGGCGTGCAGGAGCAGCAGCTCTGCGCGTGCGGAGCGGGCCAGATCGGTCGCCAGTGGCAGCGCCTGGCGTGCTAGCGCCGAGCCATCCAGTGGGACCATGATGCGTTTGATCGTCGGTACGTGCCCGGGCGCCGCGCCGCGGACGATGAGTACAGGTGTGGATGTTGCGTGGATCACCTTGTCCGTCGTGCTGCCGAGTGCCCAACGCTTCAAGCCGCTATAGCCGTGGGTGGCCAGCGCGATCAAGGCGCCGTCCTGCTCCAATGTAGCTTCAACAATGACGTCGGCAGCCGGCCCGCAGCGTACGTCGACTGTGACAGGCAGTCCTGCATCGTGGAAGAGCACGGCGTGGGGTTCCAGATAGCGCTCGGCGTTTTGACGAAGCAGCTCCAGCGAGCGCGCTCGGTGCGCCTGCTGGGTCGCCAGCGGCTCGCCCACGCCGTAGGCGGCCGCGATGGTTTCGGCGAGCATTCTATCTCCCTCAGGGTCCGCGACCACCCGCAGGAGGTGAACCCTGGCCTGCAGCATCGGCGCCAGCCTGCGGACATACGGTAGTACCTGCTCGGCCAGAACCGAACCATCCAGCGGAACCAGAATCGTCTTCATAGCCAACCTCCCGTGATCGGGTAATCCCGCTCTACCTCTATGCTACACCCTCCGGGTGGCGTTGAGCGAAAATAGGTGTTTACCGCGCGGTAAGATCTCGCCACACCGCTTGCATGGAGCGAATGCTTCATCCTCCCGCAACGGTTGGCCGAGGACATCAACGCAGCGTTGGCACAGCGGGTGGGACGTGTCGCCGACAATGTGTCGCCCCAGGTTCGGCGAGGCAGCCGAATCTGGCGCGGCAGGTGGCCTGAGGTGCTGGCGAGGTTCGGATACACCGGCGCCTCTGTGGCGTTGTGGTTTGTTGAAGCGGCGTACCGCTCGCATGTTCAGTATAGGGCATACGAGCGACCAACGGCGAAAGCACTCCACAACCGGGCGTGATCGTCGGGCAACCATGTTGGATGAGACGCGCTAGCCGTGCTCGCTATCGTTCATAACTGGCGCCTCGCCTCGAAGACGTGCTGGGCGACTGCTAAGTCATCACGAGCCGCAGCGCGCCGAGCGTGACACTGGTGTGGATCGTCAGTAGTGGGGTGCCACCAGCCAGCGCAGCCTCGGTCCAGAAGGCGCCGTCCTGTCGCTTGAAGCCACTGCTCGCGTCGAGGCTGCCCAACAGCGACTCGGCGACGATCTTCGCGGCAGTCGCCGCGGGGATGCGCAACTCCACCGACGAAAGGCCAGTCGTGATGCGTGCATGCGTATCGCGCTGCAGTGTGCCGCCGAAGTCGAAGGTGTACGCAGCGGCCCCACCCTCTAGAGTGATTTCTGCGCTGTTGGCGTTCGCCAATCTGGTCACCTCCATGCCAGCGGCCCCGGCGCTGAGGCTGAGCAGGCTCATCGGCTGCGGGTTCAGCGCCGAGAAGTCGATGGCATATTTGCCTGCGCCTTGTCGGGCTACCAGGCGGGTAATCGGCGCGCCGCCTAAATCCAACGTTGCCTCGCTGGCACCGACCTCAAGGGTCAGCGCGAATGGCTGGCTCTTGCCCAGTGCTAGTTCGAAGCTCGGCGGTCGCTCCCACCGCCCGCTGAAATCGGCCCAACTATGCGCCTGCGTGATTCGCACCGTACCGCCCTCTTGCACAATCTTGCACGGCAGCGCCCCGGAGGGATCATCGTAGCTGCCGGTGACCCACGCATCCGTTTCGCCAGGTACGACGCTGAGGCGACAGGCGCCCACGCTGATAAGTAGGTGCCGATCGGCGGCATCAGGGTAGGCGACGTTGATCTCGGTTGTAACAAGTTGTTCCATGCGCTCCTTCTTTCTGTGGTTGGTTTGGATATGACTATGCTACACCTATAAGCTGTTGTAGAGAGAAAACGGGCCTTTACCGCACGGGAAGATCTCGCCACGCTCGCATCAGTGCGCTCCAAGCAAAAAGGCGCACGGCGCTCTTAACGAAGCGCCTTACGTTGATTTTATGCTGCGCGCACACATGCGGATCGAGCTTGATCTGTTCGTTGGCGGTGGGCTGAGTGTCGGTGCATTGGCGAGGAGTACAATCGAGACGTTGCTTGTCCTCGGCCTGAGCGTCGGGCTGCTGACGCTGTTCCGCGAGCATGTGAGCCGCCAGCTCGCGCATATGAAGATGAAGAAATTAATCGGGTAGCCCGCTTCAGCGGGCTTGGGCTGTTAGCGCGGGCGCTTTAGCCCCGCGCGTGCGGCGGTGCGAAATGCCCGATTTAATAATAAAAGTTCATATGCGCGAGCTGGCGGCTAGCTCATACACTGTCTACGCCATTTACGTCTTCCCGGTGCTGTTCTTGCAGGTGGCGCTGTTAGGGCCGCCGATGCCAGCCCTCGCGAAGTTTGGCTTGGTCTCGATACTTGCAGTGCCCCTGTGCTTTGAGCTGGGGTATGGGATGTGGAAGCTGCCAGGAGTGGCACACGCGGTGTAAAAGCAGTTCAGCTGATCATGTACGTTTTGGGTTGTTATGGAGTTAAGGTTGTAGCCGATGGGAACGGGCTATCCGCTGCAACTTGGACTCCCGGGTCAACTGAACTTGGTGTAAGCGCCATGCCTTGCACTGGCACGATCGTGAACCAATCTTCTCCCGCCGTCATCGTTTCTTTTCTCGCAACCGCGCGCGGTTGATCTACACTCCTCGATAGAGGGGCCGCATCCTTGGCTCATTGCCGCCCTCGACTCCGCGCACCGCTCCCTCGCCTGCCCCTCTGCGATGCCCTTGGCTGCCGTGACTCGATAGCGCGGCGCGAGTCCATCGCCATTTGTAGCGCGATCTGCAGCAGCACATCACCATCCTGGGCTGGCTTTACATTGTAGGCCATGCCGTGTTCTTGGCGATCGGCGCGTTCGTCTTTCTGCTATTGGTCGGCCTCGCGCCCGTGACGGGCGAGCCAGAGCCAATGTGGATTCTTGGCGTGGTCGGGACGGCGATTGGCCTGCTGTTTGCGGCACTTGGTGTGCCAGGACTGCTGGCTGGCTATGGCTTGCTCACAAAGAAGCCCTGGGCGCGCGTGCTGGCAATCGTCGTCGGCATCCTCAGCCTGGTCAACTTCCCCGTCGGCAGCGCGATCGGCCTGTACACCCTGTGGGTGCTGACGCAGGCCGCGGCCACCGACTATTTCGCGGCGCCGATGCCCGCCTGAGCGACGCGCGGCGGCGGGCTGAGCGCTCGCCGCCGCGCCGTGCTGTTGTACATACCTATAGCGTAGATCGTAACCGACCGCGCGGCGCTGATCGCGTTGACTGCCCTGATGCTCGTCAAGATCGATATGGCGCAGCTCTACCCACACTAGCGCGATCGGCAGATTCACGGCGCGAGCGCAATGATCACGAAAGTTGAAGGTGATTTCAGTGACCAACAAGGGCAATGGCTACCAGATCGTACCATTCCCAGCGGCCCGACACGTCATCGTCGATGCGGGTCGCTTGGCATCTCGGCGGCATATCATCCATGGCCTGCTGGAATTGGACGTGACACGGGCGCGGGAGCTCATACGTCAGCACAAAGCTGAAACGGGCGAATCGCTCTCCTTTACGGCTTTTATTATCACGTGCCTTGCGCAAACGATAGCGGCCAATCCCGCCGTGCAAGCCTATCGCACCTGGCGCAATCGGCTCGTCTTGTTTGACGAGGTCGATGTCGCGACGCCGATTGAGGTACACGATGGCAGCGTGGCGGTGCCGCACATCATCCGCGCGGCGAATCAGAAAACCTTCCGCCAGATCCACGACGAGATCCGCACCATCCAGGCGCGCCCCACAGACAGCGCACAGACCGGCGGGCTGATCGACCTCGCACCGCGCGTCCCGACCCTTGTGCGGGACGTGTTTTATTGGGCGCTGCGCCAGAACCCACACTGGTCCAAAGCGATCCAGGGCACGGTCATCGTCACGGCGGTTGGCATGTTTGGCCAGGGCAGCGGATGGGGTATTGGCTTTCTGCCCTATCATACGCTTGGCCTGACACTCGGAGGAATCGGCAGCAAGCCTGGTGTAGTGAACGGACGTATCGAGATTCGCGAGTACCTACAGCTGACGATCAGTATTGATCACGACATTGTTGATGGTGCGCCAGCCGCTCGCTTCGCCCGGCAGTTGAAGGAACGGATCGAGCGGGGTGATGGGCTTTGCGGCTAATGCCTAATCGAGCGGCCTTTTGGGCTTCATGTATGTGCCGATTGCGTTGATACGCGCCTGGCACAACCTGCAATTACACTAGGCAGATGAAGCATGAGCGAGACGAGTACCTATATACAAAGGCTGGAAGAATCGAATCCGTTGCGCGAGCCAACCCTCCGTACGGCGATCGAGTTCCTGCACCTCCCGTCGGGCAGCCGCGGCCTGGATGTCGGATGCGGCATCGGCCTCCAGGCCGTGTTACTAGCGGAGGCTGTTGGACCCGCCGGGTATGTCACGGGTCTCGACCGCGATACCGCATTGCTCCGCTATGCGGATGAACTGTTGCAGCGAGCTGGGTTGGCGGAACGAATTTCGTTTCGCACGGGAGATATGCGCAACCTGCCCTTCGACGATAACAGCTTCGACTGGGTGTGGAGCGCAGATTGCGTGGGGTATCCAGTTGGGGACCTTCTGCCGGTATTGAAAGAATTTGCCCGGGTGGTCCGGCCTGGCGGCAGCGTGGCGATCCTGGCCTGGTCGGCTCAACAACTGCTGCCGGGGTATCTCCTATTGGAGGCACGGCTGAATGCGACATGTTCCGGGCTGGCCCCCTTTGTGGAAGGGAGCAGGCCACAGTCACACTTCTTACGCGCATTGGGTTGGTTCCGTGAAGCAGGCTTGGAGGAACCGACCGCCCACACGATTGTCGGCGATGTGCAGGCGCCGTTTAGTCGTGGTGTCCGGCGCGCCCTGACCTCGCTCTTTGCGATGCTGTGGGGGATGCCACAGCCTGACGTAGCACCAGCGGATTGGTCGGAGTATCAGCGGCTGTGCCAGCCAGCGTCGTCCGATTTCATCCTAAATCTGCCGGATTACTATGCCTTCTTCACCTATTCGATATTCCGGGGGCAGGTTCCCGGGTGAGAGAGCGAGCGATTTATGCAGATCACTATTCCCGAAGCCTATTATGACCTGCTCAATGGCCCGCGCGTTGCCGCGCTGACGACCGTCATGCCCGACGGCCAGCCGCAGTCGAGCCTGGTCTGGTGCGACGAGGATGGCGAGTGTGCCTGCGTCAACACGACCCGTGAACGCCAAAAAGGCCGGAACATGCGGGCCAACCCCAAAGTGTCCCTGCTGATCGTCGATCCCGAGAATACATCGCGCTACATCGAAATCCGTGGGGAAGCTGAGCTCGTTGAAGCGGGAGCGCTCGATCACCTCGATCGGATTACGCGGGAGTACACTGAGCATCCGCACTACTATGGGTACATCTTTCCAATAGAGCAAGAGCAGCGTGAAACGCGAATTATCTGCCGCATCCACGCCAGCAAAATCACGCTGGATGCGATTCATAGATGAGCATCAGCTTTGTCGCGCTGTTCATTTCTGCTCCTTCGAGGCCCCCTGCCCAAGCTGGAAGAGCCTGCGGGCAATCACGATGTACCAGATCTCCAAAAACACAACCGAAAACACCGCCAGGAAGACCCCAATCGCCGGCAGGTACAGTCCAAGCCCGATTGCATTTGCCAGGATTCCCAGATAGGCGGTTGTTTTGCTGAAGATCGCGCTCCGCAACATGACCGCTGCGATTGCAATAGCAGCAACCGACGACACGATGTACCCGACGTGGAAAGCCGTGCCCTGCCAGCCGGCGAGCATGGCCTGCCCGGCTGCCAAGAAGGTCGCGCGCTGCGCGTCGGTTGTCGCAGCCGCGTAGTGGTCGCTCAGCGACAGCATCTCGACAGCCGGATTCGATGCGATGAACAGCACGATGCTGACGATGCCAAGCCCGGTAGCGATCGCCATGATCGATTCACTGGCTCGTCTGAGCGCAACGTACAGGGCGAACAATATCGACACAAGCAGCACATTGTCGGCAACGAGCAACAGATCGAGGTCGATGAGGCCAATGAGCCGATTGGATTGAAAGAGCCTGAACCAGTCGATTGCGGTGCCTTCAAGCGGCGGCGGCCAGATGATGAAGACGATCACTTGGATCGGAATAAACAACGCTGAAATCAGAGCCGCCGCTGCTGCAATTCGGTAGAGCCAATTCCAGCTGGCATCTGCGGTTTCGGCCCGTGGCTCAGCCAGAAGCTGCTGGCGTGTGGACAGAGATCCCATGTTGGACATGTTCATAGCATGCTCCTTTCGACAAATTTCCTGAATATCTTCTACCCGCTCATCGCGGGTGTCTGCTGTACACCGCTCCGGCGCTGCATGTCGTCGGCTGGACCACTGTTGAAGGTTTTCAAGGCTCTGCTCCTTTCGAAGCATGAGATTCTCTGCCTCACCCTGGCCACGTGAACCCATGTCTTCGGCGCGGTCAGTGTCCAGCCCGCCCCGCGGTAGATCCCGCGGACTTCGCGCTATGCGCTGCCGCGCGCTGATCTGACGCCGCGCCGCGGACGAAGAATGTGAGGGTCGCGAAGCAGACCGCGCAGAAGATCAGCAGCCCAACGATCGTGCCCACGTCAATCGGCGAGGCGGTCAAGAAGGGCTGGAGCGCGATGATCGCCGCGATCCCGGTGGGTGTCAGGCCGAACTGGAGCAACAGCCCCGCGCCGGCCACATACCCCAACATCTCCCGCCGCCACAGCAGCACGCCGCCGGCGAGCACCGCCGGCACCTCGATCGCTAGGTCGACGATCCACACACGATGCGCCACCGGGTCGATCGATGTGCCGCCCGCGAGCGCGGTCACGAGGGCGCCGCTCGCGTCCTGGGCCAGCGTCAACAAGGCAAGGGCCACAAGGATGCCACCGACAGTCCGCGCCGGCACGACGCCGGCGAGTCGCTGCCGCACCGCATCGCCGTCGACGTTCGCGACCAGGCCGATCGTCGTGTACGCGCTTAGCGCGACGAGGGCGACGTGTGGCAGGAACAGCGCGCTGAACGGCGCGCCGACCAGGTAGAGCGTGTAGGTGTACAGTACATAGAAGAGCGCGCCAGGCCACAACAGCAGGCCGATGAGCGCGCCGCGCCGGGCCAGCCACAGCGAGCCGAGCAGGATTGGCAGCCCGAGGATGAGATTGATGGCGTCCTGGGCGAGGAACCCTGGCACGAGCACGCCCGCGGTGGAGGGAGCGACTCCGGCCGCGACCTTCGTGTCGACTCCGTACAGCCCGGCCGAGGCCAACACGAAGCCCGCGGCGGAGACGCCGGCGATGAGGACGGCGACGACGAGTGAGAGTATGTACGCGAGCGTGAGATCGCGCTTAACGGGTAGACTCGCGGATGGCGATCCCACCAGTGGAACTTGCAAGTTCACCGCAGATGGTTGTTTCATCGTTTTGCTCCTTTGGACGTTATGCCGCCAGGATGGGCGTCAAATCCGCGGCCCAGGCGCGTATAGCCTTCCAATCACGATGATCGCCCTCACTCCAAAGGCCCAAGGCGACGCTCAAGCGAAACTTGAGCCGATCGCAAAACGAGGGCACTTTGCTGATATCGAGCGCCCCGGCAAACAGGCCCTCGCTGAGAGGCCGCACCAGCGCGCGCACCGGTTCCAGCCAGGTCGCCACATGCGTGCGGTACGTATCGGCGCGTGGTATGGCCAGCGTCATGCATACTAAAAACGCGGTGAAAGGCTTTTGCGCCAGGGTTGCTCGATGAGTCTGTATGAATTGCATTGCCTCCGGCAGCCATTGCCCACCTTGAATGGCGCTGCCGGCCACCACCGCCTGGTAGCCGACGAGGTCTGTTACGTCGTGCATGGCGCGCACCTCCACCTGCGCGCCGCTTTCCGCCAGCGTGCGGCTGATGGCTTCGGCCACACCAGCGGTGGAACCGGCCCGGCTGGCATAGGCGACCAGAATTTTGTCGTTCCTCGTCGTTGCCTTTTCATGCTCACAAGCGTACCGAAGCGTCGGATACATCGCTCCACCAGCTTCACTATACACCCCTCCGGAGCCGTCTGAAGAAAAGAGTCTTACCCCTGTGGGGAAGATGTATTCACGAATTTGACGCAAAGCTCATCGGCCTGGCAACGCCACGGTTGCGAGGTCTTCTCGTGTGGCGATGATTCCTTCCCGCACAAACCGATCTGGCTGTGCTATGCTCAGTATGCCAACGACCAAGCAAACTCACCATGCATTGTGGGTAGTGGTCGTTTCGTTTCTGCAATGGTGCAGGGATGCCGAAGCTTACCCTTATCGCGGTTGGCGGTAATGCGCTGCTTCGCGCCGGTCAGGCCGGTACGATCGCTGAGCAGCGCGCCAACGCGGCCCTGACTGCGCGACATCTCGTGCAGCCGGTGCGGCATGGCTTTTTCATGGTGTTGACCCATGGAAATGGGCCGCAGGTCGGCGCTCAGCTGCTGCGCTCGGAACTCGCCGCCACGCAGGTGAGTCCGGAGCCGCTGGATGTGTGTGTTGCCGACACCGAGGGGTCGATCGGTTACAGGCTCGAGCGCGCGCTGCAAGACGCACTCGCCGATGCGCAACTGACGATCCCGGTGGTGACCGTGATTGCCCAGGTGGTCGACGACGACCACGACCCGGCGTTTCAGCACCCGACCAAGCCGGTCGGTCCGTTCTATTCAGCGGACGAGGCACAACAGCGTATGTGCGACCTCGGCTGGCGGATGGTCGAGGACGCCGCGCGTGGCTATCGGCGCGTGGTCGCGTCGCCCACGCCAATCGATATTGTCGAGCTAGTACAGTTTGGCAGAAATCCTTTTCAGGTTTGTCGCCAGGATGCAGGATGCAGTTCAGCGCCAACTGTCTACTGCCTAGTGCCGACTATCAACCAGTTAGCAAGTTCTGCCGATATGTACTAGCCAGTGCGGCTGTTCCCAATGAGCGAGGCTATCCTATGTTGGGCGGTTTATCGAAATACAAATACTAATCTTTCCACATAACAAAAGGAAAATCAGGAATGAAAACGAACTTCCGCTTCATAATCGCTTTTCTCTGTTCAGTTTTGATTTTATTTACCATCATATCTTGTAATGCAGAGACAAAAATACCAGCCGATTCAGTATCTCTTGGTGAGAGCACAACAAGTCAATGGTGTTGCAGTATTTTCAAGAGATTCTCGACGGGAAACAATACAGCCGGATGCCTGATGTGTTTACGCCTTATGTGGTGATGCACCGACCAGAGGGAACGTTGACCTATTTAGATATGATATAACCCAGCTTCGAGGCGGCGCTTTCCCCGCATACAATGCAGACAACAATCCATCAGATGATTGCGTCAGGTGATTATGTGGCGGTGCGATTGAGCCATCGGATGAAATTCTCGACCGAACAAGCGTTCATGCAAAGCCGGCTTGGGCGCTTTGATGTTCGGGGGAAGACCGTCGAGTGGGAGGCGATGGTGATGTTTCGTTTTAAAGACGGGAAAATTGCCGAAGAGTGGGTTTCTGCCGATGAGCTTGGGAAACTTATGCAAATCGGCACACTTGAACTCTCAGTGAAAGGGCAGTAATATCCAATTCGGGGTCGCCGCCCAACAAAGCGTGCACCCGACTGGTGGGATTCACACCGCTAAGAAGAAGTAAACTACGTTCAAGTCAATTCCGTCAAATCAGATTCATCTCGTCCCGCCCACCAGCGGGTAATGCACACCGTTAGGTGGCGCCCCGAGCGCCAATGTCTTGCGGGAGTAATTGGCACAAAGAAATATGGATCAGAGTCGGAACACTGCGTAGAAGATCCGCTTCGTGACCTCGGCTGCCGCAATATACATCACGGTGATGCCCAGCAGCAGCGCCAGCACCGTGAGCGGCAACGGCGTGAAGCCCAGAAGCCCAGCAAACGGTAGGTATGGAAGCGCCAGCGTGACGATCGTAACCCCCAGCGTCGAGAGCCAGAGCAGCCGCCCCGGCCTGCTGCGGTAGAACGGCCGGCGCGTGCGCACCACCAGCGCAATCACCAACTCCGTCAAGAGCGACTCGACGAACCAGACGGTACGGAATTGCTCCGGTGTTGCACGAATCAGAAACAACAGCATGCCAAATGTCACGAAGTCGAACGTGGAGCTGACCAGCCCGAAGATCACCATGAAATTGCGGATGAAGCGCATGTCCCAGCGGTGCGGCGTGTCGACCAGCTCGCGGTCGACGTTGTCGCCGGCGATGGTCATGCCCGGGAAGTCCGATAGAAAGTTGTTGAGCAAGATCTGCTTGGCCAGCAGCGGCAGAAAGGGCAGGAACAGCGACGCGCCGGCCATGCTGAACATGTTGCCGAAGTTGGCGCTGGTGGTCGTGAAAATGTACTTGAGCGTATTGGCGAACGTCGTGCGGCCTTCCGCGATGCCGGCGCGCAGTACGTCCAGATTCTGCTCCAATAGCACGAAGTCGGCCGCCTCCTTGGCCACGTCAACCGCCGTGTCGACTGAGATCCCGACGTCGGCGGCGTAGAGGGCCGGCGCGTCGTTGATGCCGTCGCCCATATAGCCGACCACGTGGCCCATCTTGCGCAGAGCCAGAATAATGCGCTCCTTCTGGTTGGGGTCGACATCGGCAAACAGAGTCGTGTGGCGAGCGCGCTGCCAGAGCGCCTCATCGCGCAGTGCGTTGAGCTCAGCGCCGGTCAGTACGCCGGTCACCTGTAGTCCGATCGTTTCGGCCAGGTGCAGCGCGACACGCTGGTTGTCGCCAGTGATGATTTTGAGCTGAACACCCAGAGCGGCCAGGTCGGCCAGCGTCTGCTGGATGCCGGGCTTGGGCGGGTCGAAGAACAGTAGGAAGCCTGCGAACGTCAAGTCCTCCTCGTCGTCGCGGGTGTAGCGCGGCTGCGGCGCCACCCGCTTGGTGGCGACCCCCAGCACGCGGTACCCCTGGCCACTCCAGCGCGCGTAGCGCTCGTGGATCTCGCTCCGGCAGCGGTCGTCGAGCCGGATGTCTGTGGCGCCGTCCTGCGCCGCGTTGCAGATTACTAGAAGTTCTTCAAGTGCGCCTTTGCAGATCAAGCGTAGCGTGCCGTCCCCGTCGCGTACGACCACGCTCAGGCGCTTGCGGACGAAGTCATAGGGAATCTCGTTGAGTTTCTGATACGCGGAGATGTCACCATCGTGAGGTTGGCTGTACGCGACGATCGCGTCGTCTAAGGGGTTGCGCAGCCCGGTCTGCAGCGCCGCATTCAGGTTGGCATCGCGCGCGACGCTCGCCGACGACTGTCCATGCACGTCAAGCGCCCCATCGAGCTGTACCACACCAGCGGTCAGCGTGCCGGTCTTGTCGGTGCAGAGGACATCCATGCTCCCAAGGTTCTCGATCGCGCTTAAGCGTCGCACAATCACGCCGTGGGCAGCCATATCCTGTGCGCCTCGCGCCAGTGTCACACTGATGATTGCGGGCAACAGCTCGGGCGATAGGCCGACTGCGAGCGCAATCGCGAAGAGTAACGAGTCAATCGCTGGCTTGGCGAGAAACACATTGATTGCGAAGACGGCCAGCACAAGCACGAGCATGATCTGCGTGAGCAACTCGCCGAAGTGACGGATGCCGCGCTCGAACTCGGTCTCGGGTGGGCGCAGGTTCAACCGTCCGGCGATCTGGCCGAACACCGTCCGCGAGCCGGTCTGAACAATCAGGGCGCGGGCGGTGCCACTGCGGATGGAGGTGCCCATGAAGACGCAGTTCGTGCGCTCGCTGAGGCTGGCGTCCGCCGCGGCGAGGCTCGGCTGCTTCTCCACGGGAAACGACTCGCCGGTCAGCACTGCTTGGTTGACGAAGCAGTCGTTCGCATCCAGTAGCACGCCATCGGCCGGAACGAGGCTGCCCGTCGAGAGCAGCACCACGTCGCCCGGTACTACCTCGTCGGCCGGGATGGCGCACGGTGTCCCATCGCGGAGGACCGTCGCCCGAACGCGCACTTGCGCGCGCAGCCGTTCGACCGCCGTGGTGGCGCGGTATTCCTGTGCGAAGCTCACCACGGCGCTGCCGAGCACGACGACCAGGACGACCGCGGCGTCGACCCACTCATGCACCACGGCGGAGATTGCGGCGGCGAACACCAGGATCAGCACTAGCGGGCTCTTCAGCTGGCCCAGCAGCAGACTCAGTGCGGTCACGCGCCCCCTGGCGTCAAACGTATTCGGGCCGACCTCAGCCAGACGCTCGTGCGCATCCACGGTACTCAGCCCATCAGGCGTGCTGCACAGGTCAATCAGCAACGCATCGAGTGGCTGGCTCCAGTACGTCTCAACTATCGAGCCATGCGGCATCGCCTCCGCTTCTTCCTCGGTTACAGAACGTGTTTGCACATCTGCTCCGTTTCCGACAGCATAGCGAAGCGCGGGCAGCCGTGTCTACCAGACGTAGAACGTCGCCACGCCGGTCAAGTTGCTTCGCGCTCCGTAGGTCACCAGCTGGTAGGTGCCTGGTCGCAATTCCGTGCTTGGGAAGTCGAGCCAGACCCGTCCGAGCAGATCGGCCGTGCCGCGCAGCTCAAGCGGCTCCCCGCCGCGCGGTGTGTTGAGCCAGGTGTAGATTCCTTCGCTGGGAATAAAGCGATCGGTGTAGAAGTGGTGCATTGTGGCAGCGAAGCCGCCGATTGGGTCGACTAACAGCGGAACCCAGGGCACACTCTCATTCCCAGCGCCAATCACCACTGGCGCCCAGTTGCTTCGCCACGCGCCGCCGTCGCGATGATCGCTCCAGCTGTAGTTGGCACGCATATTGATGACGGTTCGATCCGCCAGGGTCTCCTTAACACGAAAGACGATCGCCGCAGTGCGATATTCGCCCGCCGCCACCGGTCCGAACGTAACGTCGACATGGTCGGCTGCAACCTTGCTGACCCAGTCGCGCGGATCGGTGAGGCGGCTGTCGATGACGGTCAGCTGCTGGTCGGTATACGGAAGCGTGACGCGTGCGCTCGTGGCCCCGCCTTTGCCATAATTCTTGACTCGTAGCTCATAGATCAGCGTCTGGCCGCGGACGACAATGATACTTGGCGACGGCCAGATCGTCACCGATACTTGGCGACGGCCAGATCGTCACTGCCAAGTCGGCCGACTTCGCGGGGTTAGGAGTGGGTGTCGGGGTCGGAGTCGGGAATGGCGGGGGTGCTGGCGCGACCTTGATCGCCGGCAGGTAGATCAGCACGCCGCTATTTGGCACAGCCATTGCCCCAGCCTGCGCCGCTTGGGCGCCCTCGGTCATCGACGTGTAAACGGTCAGAATCGCGCGTACCGTGTCGGTCATCGTGTCCGTCACTGGCACTGGAAAAGGATTCGGGATCTGGTCGCCTTCGTCGGCCGGCGATAGTAATGTGGCCGGTGTGGGCGTGGCCGGCTGGAGCGCGGCCGTGCTGGCACCCAACTGAAGCTGGTTCATCGCGACGGATGGTGCGGCCGCTGCGGCGAGGAGCAGCAGTGCGAGGGCCACTATCGTGGCCAGGCGCGGCCACCATCGTCGCCTGAGAGTATGTCGAATATGAGTAGCCATATCGATGCTCCTGGTGCGCTGCGCAGCAACTTGGCCACGTGAACACACTTCATGGATGGCTCATACGATTCATGCCGTCTCAACATTGCTGCACATCGCCATAAGGGGAAGCCATATTCAATCGCTTTTCTCCTCGCTGGCTTCAGGTATCGGGGAGCAACGAGAACAGGGCAGTCTGATATTGTTCAGATTGAGCGACTCGGGACGCCGAGAATGACGCCCAGCACATTGACCAGGCCGTCTTGCCCGCCGAGGATGATGTCCGACAGAGCTGAGGCGCGGCGGTGTGGATCGCCGTGCAGGTGGTAGTTCAATTGCTGGCCGGTTGGGATGCTGAAGTTCATTGCGCCTCCTCACAATAGCTTCTCATATACCCGATAGTCTTGGAGATCTGTGCGCCGAGCGCCTCGACGGTGCGGCGCATTGCCATGTTGCTCCCCACGATCAGCGAAAGCTCCGCCCGCTGATAGCCCTAATGAAATTTGACGATCAAGTCCGGCAATAACTTATTGGAGTCGAGCCTTCAGGCGGGTGGCGCCGGCTAAAGCCTCGATTCCGGGATTGCCGATTTTGGTTATCAAATTTCATTAGACATGGCTGCTCCATACGAGCGGGCTGCTGATCGGCCTTGAGCTAAGGCTCCAGCACGCCCTCGGTCTGTCCCTCGATCGCGATGCGCACTTCCTGCACGGTTGGGAACTGCATCAGCGTCTGCGCGATCTGCCGGCGGATGAGCATTACCCGCAGCGACCCGCCGCCGTACGCTTTCAGCTCGCGCGAAAAGTCGGCCGTCGCCACGCCATCGCGGATCACCAGGCTGCGCAGCGTCACGCGCGCTCCCCAGCCGGGCGCGCGGCCAGGGAAGCTGAGCACCTGTTCCGGCGTCGGGATGGCGGTGGTGAAGCCGGCCAGGTTCGGCGGCCCAGGCCCCCACAGCAGCTCGTTCAGCGTCGCCGTGCCGATCTGGATCGTGCGCGGGATGCGCTGCTGCACCGGCACGATTTCCTCGCCCAGTACCAATAGAGGGTGACAAGTTGCGTGTCGGGATCGCTCGCGCTGAGCGCCGTCACCGTCTGCCGTGCCTGCAACTGACCCGACGCACTCAGCAGCTCAAGTGTGGCCGGCTGGGTTGGCGGCTGGGGCGGCGGTCCTTCGTTCATCCAGTTCAACGTGCCGATCAGCAGCCCCTGTCCATCCTCACCGCGCAGTATCGGCAACACGCGCATGAGTTCGGTGCCATCCTGCCAGCGCAATCGCGCGATCAACTGCCCGCCCGGCTGGCCAATGCGCGCCAGGATATGCAGCGGCAGCGTGAGCCGCTCGCCCGCGGCTGGGATCGCGATCATGCTTGTGGGCTGCGGCAGCGACAGCGTGCGCAGCGCATCGGCGCCGATGTTGCCGCGCTCGACCTGCCAGGCTGGCGGGTTCTGCGGATCATAGGTCAAGACAGTCCGCTCAAACGCCTGCATGCTGATTGTGCGCCGCTCGCCGTTCTTGACCGCTGTCGCCTGGAAGGCGTCGGTCATCGGCAGGCCAAGATCGTGCAACCAGCCGCCGGGGAACAGGTCTGTCCTGTTGATATAGGCCCAGAAGTACAGTGGGACGATATAGCCTGGCGCGGGGCGCAGGGTGGCATCGTAGGGAACAAACTCGCCGGTCCGCATCGTCATGGTCTCGCCGGCAAAGCCGGTCGGAGTGGGCACCCGCGCCGGCAGGCGGTGGGCGTCGGCGAGCGCGCCATAGGTGACGTTGGTGCCAGTTACGGCACCCCCGACGTCACGAGCCATCAGTTCGTCGGTCAGGCGCCCAAACATAAATGTCCAGGTCGGATCGGTCAGGTCACGTTGGTGGTCCTCGATCCGGCCCTTCTCGAAGTATTGGGCCGGGTACGCACCGACCTCCAGCAGGTCGGTAAGCGGGTAGCCCAGCACGCGGATGCCCTGGTGTTGCGCGTAGTAGTCGCGAAAGGGCGCGGCGACCTCGGGTGTGACCTGCCACGCCTGCGCCGCGCCGATCGGCAGCAGCGCGAGGAGCGCGACGAGGGCAACAATGGACAGCAAGCGTCGTTTGGCAATCATGAATTACCTCCATCCTGAGGACATTCTCGCCCAACAAGTGCAGCCTTCAAGGCCGTGTGGCCGGCTTCCGCCTGCATCGCGTCCTGGGCGTGCTGTGTGCGTTTCTCCGATGGCATGTCGCTGGGAGGGAGCACTATGTGGTCAGGCCGCGGTGCGTGACGTAGGCGGCACGCGAGAAGAGATGTAGGCTCGTCCTACACCACGAGTATAGCATGATCGATCGGCCTTGCGCATTATGGTCCCATCACGCGGGGTAACCATCCCAAAACGATTATCCTTGTGGCCAGGTCGGCGAGTATGAACGCTGACATGGCGACAGAGTGTGAATGCATGTTCCCCCACAGAATAGGCATCTTACCTTCCAATGGTCGCATCTTGCTGTACACTGAGGCTAGTGGGGCCATATTCCCCTCGTACTTGCCCATCTCCACCATCGCTACCCACCACGCGAACTTATCCACGCGCCTGGTCCAACCGGCGCTCGCGAAAGGAGCCCGCCTATGACAACGATGGTTGTAACTCAGCCGCACGGCGGCTGGTTGCTGGTACGCGATATCTTCCGGTTTACCTAAGACCAGGTTTCTGACAGGCAGTTCTCAAGTTGCCAGTGACCTTGTCTACTACGACCACCAGGAGGTGTGCGATGTACACACGTCAAGAACATCCAGCAAATGCGCGCTCGCCCCTTCAAGCGCCCATACCCCGCCGGCCGCTCTGGCGGCGCATACTTGGGCTGCCCAGAACACGGGCCGGCTGGTGGTCGGTCGCACTCGCGGGAGCGTTTGTCGTGTTCTTTGTCTTGTTCCAGGCGCTTGTGGCCGCCGGACAGCGCGGCGGGGACATGTTCTTCTCGAACCCATCGTTGGCGGTGACGATCCTCGTGGCCGGAGCGGCGGCGATCGCTGGGGGCGTGACGGCCGGTGTGGCGATCGAGGCCAAGGGCGAGCGGTCGCTGCTGGTTGTCGCGGCGCTGTTGCTGGGGCTGTTGGTCCTGACCTTCGTGCTCGGCGAACTGATTGTCCCGCATTAGCGTAACTTTGACCAGGCATTCGATTGCCGGCAGAGATACCAAGGAGGTGATCGCGATGAAATCACTATCGTCGCGGCTGCTGTTCTGGGCGCCTCGGCTTCTGCTCGCGGCGCTGTGGGCTAGCTATGTAATCCTGTTCGTCCCGCTGATCGATCTGAACAGCTGGAGCTTCGGGTGGGCGGCGTTCCAAGTTGTCGTCGCCGGGTTGCTGCTATGCGGCCTGGCACTCGGCATCGAGGCCGTCACGCAGGAGTATCGGGCCGGCACCATGCGTCGCTCAGTGTGGCGCCTGCTGTTCTGGACCCCGCGAATCATCGTGCTGCTGTTTGCCGCCATGCTGGCTCCGCTAGCCCTGGATGTGTTGAGCGAAGGCTATGGCTTCTGGGAAACTCTGGGGGCACTGCTGATCCGCCTGATTCCCACCTGGATACTGCTTGGCGTCCTGATCGGCTTCTGGCGGCATGAGCAGGTGGCAGCGATCTGCTATGTGACTGTTGCCATGTGGCTGCTGTCGATCGGCAACCAGTGGCAAGACACGCTCTGGCTGGCCGGATTGCCGCTGCTAGTCGGCGTCCTATTCCTGCTGAATTGGCTCTACCGCGCGGAGCTGCGGCCCGGATCGTATGCAGCCGGCGCGAGTTAAGCCAGGAACGATCGGGTAGGTGATGCGGAGCAGAGTATTACCTGCCACGTAACTATACGAAGGAGGTGATTGGCAATGATCAATTCAGCCATCTGGCAGCGTAAGGAGCTGGGCGCGGCCGGACTGGTCTTCCTAGTGGCGATCATCGTCGCCATGGGAATCATCCCGCCTGTGCGCGCCGATAGTTCCCCGATCGCCGCGCCGGAAAGCGCCAGCGCTTCGTTCTGGATCGTCGGCGTGATTATCAATCTGCTCGTGGGTAGCATTCTGGTCATCATGGCTCCCCTGGCGCGCCGCTGGAGAATTGCGGCGCAAGCGCTCGCCGGGATCGCGGGGCTGGCGGCACTCGTCGTCGGTCTTTTGCTGCTGATACCAGTTGGTGCCTTTGCCGCGCATGGCCCTGCCTTGGCCGGCGCACGGGCGGCGATGGCGCTCGCCGCCGCGGGCGATTTCGCCGCGAGCGCGCTGGCGCTGGCGGCAGCGGGCATACTGCCTCGGTTCGGGTCAGTCGTGCGGCAGTTAGTTCAGGATGTGCGAACCCATCGGCGAGTGGGGGCGCTCTTCCTCACGCTTTGGCTTGCGCTGCTGGGGATCGCGGCCGCCGCCTGGTTCGGTTTATTGCCCGGCTGGAACCAGATGTTTTTGCTATGTGTGCTGCTCCCGATCCCGGCCAGTATTCTGGTGGGCTGGTGGCGAAGCTTCACCACCGTGCAGGCCGACAAGAATTCGGTCACCGACAGTCTCCTTGGCGGCAGCCTCATTGGCGCGCTCGTCATGGTGCTGACCCAGCTATTTCTGGTAGCGTTGGATGTCGTCAGCACGCTGCAGTCCGGAACCGCATATCCGCTCGGCTGGGAGGGTGTGGAATTTGTCGTCATGTTCGGCATCATCGGGTTGGTGCAGGGTGCTGTGGGTGGACTCCTGGGTGCCGGGCTCGCGGCTCTGTGGCGCCACTGGCACGGCAAGGGCCGTCCAGCAGCACCACCTGGAGTGGCCTGAGGCGATCTGGTGGCTGGCCTGCGCTCGGTTCAGCGACTAGGAAATATATGTACACAATAAAGGATAAACGGTAATGCACAGGTCTTGGAGGCACAGTCTTAGCCAGCTGTCCCATCCTTAACTTGTAAGACTACAGGGGGCGGATCATGCAACAGTGGCACCAGCTAGAACCGTCGGCGGTCCTGCGCCAGCACGGCGCGGATGCGATCCAGGGCCTGAGCACGGCCGAGGCAGGGCGCCGCTTGATCCAGCACGGCCCGAACGAGTTAGTCGAGCGCGGGGGCAAAAGCGCGTGGCGGATTGTCTGGGAGCAGCTGACCGCCACAATGGTCGTCATCCTGATCGTTGCCGCCGTGCTGTCGGCCGCTCTGGGCGATTACAACGACACAATCGTCATTCTCGCTATCGTCGTGCTAAACGCGCTGCTCGGGTTCACGCAGGAGTACCGCGCCGAGCGGGCGATTGCGGCGCTCAAGCAGCTGGCCGTGCCGACGGTCAAGGTGCGACGCGATCGCCATGTGTGCGAACTCGCCGCCCGCGATCTGGTACCGGGCGATATTGTCTTACTGGAGGCGGGAAACCTGGTGCCGGCCGACGGGCGTGTGCTGGAGAGCATCAACCTGCGAATTCAAGAGGCGGCTCTGACCGGTGAGTCGGAACCGGTGGATAAAGCCGCACCTGCGCTGGACACAGGTGATCTGCCGCTGGGCGACCGGCGTAATATGGCCTATATGGGCACGGTGGTGACGTATGGTCGCGGTCAGATCGTGGTGACAGACACCGGTATGCGCACCGAGCTTGGCGCGATCGCCGCACTGCTTGAGACGATGCAGCAAGAGCCGACGCCGCTCCAGCGCCGCCTCGACCAGCTCGGCCGTACCCTGGCAATCATCGCCTTGTTGATCGTCGGCGTGATCTTCACGATCGGGCTGTTGCGTGGTGAGGAGCTGACACTGATGTTCCTCACAGCGGTGAGCATGGCGGTGGCGGCGGTACCCGAGGGGCTGCCAGCGGTGGTGACGATCGCGCTGGCACTGGGCGCGCAGCGCATGTTGGCGCGACGCGCGCTGATCCGCAAGCTCTCGGCGGTCGAGACGCTCGGCTCGGTCACTGTGATTTGTTCCGACAAGACCGGCACGCTCACCGAGAATCGCATGGCCGTGACCATGCTCGACATCGCCGGCCAGCGCGTCGCCATGGCCGATCTGCTGCCCGCCAGCGCCCAGGCCAGGTGCGCCGCTGGTCAGCATCCTCCGCCGCAGCATCAGCAACACCTCGCGCTCTTGCTGACGGGCGGTGCGCTTTGTAACGACGCGCTGGTCGAGTCCGACGGTAATCGCGAGGGCGGCGAGCGACTGATCGGCGACCCGACCGAGGTGGCGCTGGTGGTTGCCGCGGCCGGCCTGGGCCTCACCAAAGCCGATCTGGGGGCAACATTTCCGCGCGTGGCCGAGCTGCCGTTCGACCCGATGCGCAAGCGGATGACGACTATCCACGCCGTGCCCGCACTCCCGCCGACACTCCCAAGCCCGCTTGGGAATCTGTGGGACAGCGTGCTGGGTGCGGATGGCAATCACCACGACATTGCCTTCACGAAAGGCGCGGTGGATAGCCTGCTGCAGGTATGTGGCGCCATGTGGGATGACGGATGGATCACGCCGCTGACCGAGCCGGTGTGTGAGCGCATTGCCGCCGCGAACGATTGCCTGGCCCAGGAGGGTATGCGGGTGTTGGGTGTAGCCTTCCGCCCGCTCAAGGCGCCACCCAGCAGCGCAGAGTTTCCCCTGGTGGAACATGACCTCATCTTCATCGGGATGCTGGGCATGATCGACCCGGCGCGGCCGGAGGTCAAAGATGCAGTACAGACCTGCCAGACTGCCGGCATCCGCCCAGTGATGATCACCGGCGACCACCCGCTGACCGCCAGTGCGATTGCGCGAACCCTGGGTATTGCCGACAGTGGGCGCGTCCTGACGGGCTCGGAGCTGGATCGGCTGTCGATCGCCGAATTAGAAGGCACCGTCGAAGAGGTCTCGATCTACGCCCGCGTCTCGCCCGAGCACAAGCTGAAGATCGTTCAGGCGCTCCAGGCCAAAGGGCAGATCGTCGCCATGACCGGCGATGGGGTTAACGACGCGCCAGCGCTCAAGAAAGCCGATATCGGTGTAGCGATGGGCATAAGTGGCACCGATGTCACCAAAGAGGCGGCCGACATGGTGCTACAGGATGACAACTTTGCCACGATCGTCGCCGCGGTGGCCGAAGGGCGCGTGATCTTCGACAACATCCGCAAGTTCATCAAGTACCTGATGACGACCAACTCCGGCGAGCTGTGGGTGATGTTGTTGGCTCCACTCCTGGGCATGCCACTGCCGCTGTTGCCGCTCCAGATCTTGTGGGTCAACCTGGTGACCGATGGTCTGCCGGCGCTGGCCTTGAGTGTGGAGCCGGCCGAGCGCAACACCATGGAGCGCCCGCCGCACCCGCCGGGCGAGCAAATCTTCGCTCGCGGGCTCGGCCGCCACATTTTCTGGATCGGGCTGCTCATGGGGCTGACTGTGCTGGGGGTGGGCTACGGCTACTGGCGCGCCGAGCAGCCACAGTGGCAGACGATGGTCTTCCTGACGGTCACACTGGCACAAATGGCGCACGTATTGGCGATCCGCTCGGAGCGCGATTCGCTGTTCCGTATGGGCCTATGGTCGAACACGCCGCTGCTGGGCGCGGTAGCGCTGACCTTCATCCTGCAGCTGGCGCTAGTATATGTGCCGTTCCTGCAAAGGTTCTTCGAGACCGTCGCGCTGTCGGCGGCTGACCTGGCGCTCGGACTAGCAGCGAGCTCGCTGATCTTCTGGGCTGTCGAGTTCGAGAAGTGGGTGCTGCGACGCCGCGCCACGATCGCCGGGCAGAGAGCAGCGGCGTTCGACGCTGCAAAGGTGCGTCCGGAGCATCATCCAGCAGCGAAAGGGTGAGTTAGTGACGCAATCTGTCCAATGCGGACAGGTCAAACCGACGGCTCGCGTGTACACGCTGCTGTCAGACGGAGATGCTATATGGACGACATCGAGAACCGAACCTTTGACGAAATCGCCATCGGCGACACCGCCAGCCTCACACGCACGCTGACGTGGCAAGACATTCAGCTCTTCGCCGCGATGTCGGGCGATGTGAATCCGGCTCACGTCGACGACGAGTTTGCCCGGAGCGATTTCTTCCATAAGATCATCGCGCATGGTATGTGGGGCGCGGCGCTGATCTCGACGCTGCTTGGCACCGTGCTGCCTGGCCCCGGCACGATCTACCTGGGCCAGACCCTGCGATTCCGGCGCCCGGTGGGGCTGGGGGATACCATCTCTGTGTCTGTCACCGCCACGGCCAAGGATGCCGAACGGCACCGCATCACGTTCGATTGTCAATGCATCAACCAAGCCGGCGAGTCGGTCATCAGCGGCAGCGCCGAGGTGATCGCCCCGACTGAAAAGGTCAAACGCCCGCGCGCCATTCTGCCCGAGGTTCACCTGCACGATCACGGCGCACACTATCGGCACGTGCTTGCTCTGGCCGCAGATCTCACACCGATCAGGGTGGCGATCGTCCATCCGGTTGAGCCACACGTACTGCTGGGCGCGATTGAGGCGGCGCAGGCTGGCCTGATAGTGCCGGTGCTGGTAGGCCCGGAGGCTCGAATACACGCCGCCGCTGCGGCCGCGGGCGTCGATATAGCAACCTACGAGCTAATCGCCACCGCGCATAGCCATGCGGCGACAGATTGTGCAGTGGCGATGGCCCGCGCGGGGGAGGTGGGGGCGCTCATGATCGATAGCCGGCATAGCGCGGAACTCATGCAGGCGACGGTGGCCGAATCGACCGGCCTGCGCACCGGGCGGCGCATGAGCCATGTCGCGGCGATCGATGTGCCGACCTATCCGCGGTTGCTGTTGCTCACCGATGCCGCCATCAACGTCGCGCCGACGCTGGCGGAAAAGCGCGATATCGTGCAGAACGCAATCGATCTGGCCTGCGTGCTGGGTATTGAAACCCCGCGGGTGGCGATTCTGTCGGCCGTCGAAACCGTGAACCCGAAGATCCGGTCCTCGGTCGAGGCGGCCGCGATCTGCAAGATGGCCGATCGTGGGCAGATCGCCGCAGGTATAGTGGATGGCCCGCTGGCGTTTGATACGGCGGTATCACCAGCCGCGGCAGCTGCCCAACATCTGGTTTCACCAGTCGCCGGCCAGGCCGATATTCTGGTGGCGCCGGATCTGGAGGCCGGAGCGCTACTGCTGAAGCAGTTGGAATATCTTGCCGAAGCGCAAACCGCCGATCTGGTGCTCGGCGCGCGGGTGCCGATTGTGCTGGTCAGCGGCGTGGATACAACCCTCAGCACACGGGCGGCATGCGCCATGGCGAGTGTCCTTGCCCATCACAAATATGCTTCTGCGCCAGCTGCGCCGTAGCTTACGATCCCCAGCGCGGCGGCGCCCATGATCGCCACAGGGAGCCCAGAATGACGATATAGATTATTTTCAGCCAAGTAATAAATATCATTGCGATATGTCCTGCCCTTCGCCTAGCCCGATTGAGCACGTGCAGTGTTATGCTGTAAGGCAGAGTTGCCCGAAATGCTGACCCAAACCACCCCACAGCCGAGTAGGAGCGACTGGATCGAGCGGTAGCCAGGCTAGAGCGACGTCTGATGCAAACTCTTGCATGAAGCGAGGTTCCACCTGATTAAAGGTCGAGCCAAGCGGATAGACCTTGACAACCTCATAGTCGCCGGGGTCAAGCGTCGCGGCGTCCAGCTCATCACAAAAATGAAAGTGACGATAATCGGATGTGGAGACGAGCACTGGGCCGACGAGCAAGCCACTCGTAGGGGCGCCAACCCAATAGTTGATCACGAGGAAGCGTCGTTGCTTCGGTGTCATAGCGAACCTCGCTGTTCTGTAACCGTATTGTTGGGAAGTGTAACCGATCGGCTGGAACGATTCGGTGAAGGAATCATAACACTCCGTGATGGTTGTAGAGGAGGCTGCCGATTAGCTGGCGTGGCCGTTGGCGTCGGCCTATCCACCACCTCGATCGGAAACGGTTCTTTCATCAAGGTGGCGCTTTGTTTCCTCTGGCGCGCTCCAACTGGTATATGATGATGTTGATCTTCAACATCGATCTGGAGGTGAGCTATGCATCGCTCGCGTGTAGAAGAATGGATGAGCGTGCCGCCTCTTGTGGTATCGCCAACTACCACATTGGCAGCCGCCCAATCCCTCATGGAGGAGCACCACCTGCATCATCTGCCAGTGGTGCAAGACGACCGACTGATCGGAATTGTCACCGCCGGCGATCTGCGTGCCGCCCAGCCGTTCAATGCGACAACGCTCAGCGCCGACGCGTGGTTGGCATTGCTGAATCGGACGACGATTGCCGAGTGTATGACGCACAACCCGGTGACGGTCGCCACCGACGCATCGGTGCTCGACGCCGCCAGGCAAATGCTGGCGCATAACATCGGCGGCCTGCCGGTCGTCGAAGGCACGCGCGTAGTTGGCATGATCACCCGAACCGATCTGCTGCGCCTGCTGCTCGCCGACGAGACCCGGCTTGAAGAGCTCACCGTGGGGTGGCGCGCGAGCGCTTGATCAGGGGTAGGAGAAGCCTATGGCAGATGTATTCGCCTATTATGCAGCGCCCGGGCCGATCACCCAGCCCGGTGGCTACGCGAAGCTGCTCGACGATTTACCCACTGATATCGGGCAGCTTTGCCAGCTGGTCCAAGGGGTGCTGATCCACGTATTCTGGGCCGAGCGCTATGGCTTGGAGCTTTCCGACCAGCGCCGTGCGGAGGTCCAGTTGCGAACGGTGGTTCGTCAACTGGCACGCATCCGCGAACTCGATACCCGTCCATTGACGGTGGCCCGCCCGCTCACCAGCCGGCTCGTCGGCAATTGCCGTGATTTCTCGGTGCTCCTAACCACCATCCTGCGACATCAAGGGGTGCCTGCGCGCGCCCGCTGCGGGTTCGCACGCTACTTCCTGCCGAATCACTATGAAGACCACTGGGTCTGTGAGTATTGGAATAGTGCGCGGAAGCGCTGGGTGTTGGTGGATGCTCAACTCGACTTCTTCCAGTCTGCGCAATTGGCTATTCCCTTTGATCCACTCGATGTGCCGCGCGATCAGTTCATCGTCGGTGGGCGAGCCTGGCAACTCTGCCGCACAGGCGCGGCCGATCCAGACACGTTCGGCATCTTTGAGATGCATGGCCTCTGGTTTGTGCGCGGCGACTTTGTACGCGATATCGCGGCGCTCAACAAGCTGGAACTCCTGCCCTGGGATGGCTGGGGCATCATCGAGACTCGCGACGATGAATTAACTGCGGAGGACCTGGTGTTGCTCGACCGCATCGCGGCATTGACATGCGGCGATGTGCCTGAATTCGAACAGATGCGCGCGCTGTATGAACGTGATGAACGTTTGCGGGTGCCACCGACGATCCGCAGTTATACCGCACAGGGCGTTCAAGGGGTCGACGTGCCGGCGTGTTAAGCAGGAGAACCAGTATGAGCTTTCATCACGACCTCCATACATGGCTGCTTCAATCACAAAGAGAACATTGCCCGTATTGCCGCAAAGCCGAAGATCCGATGCGCGCAGAGACACTGAAACAGTTCACCTATTCAGAACTGTGCGCCCATCCGGTCGTATGCCTGAAAGGAACCTGTTATCTCATTACGAAAGAGCATTATGTTGAATTCTTCGAACTCGAGGATGCTGCCCTGCTGGGGTTCATGAAAGAAGTGCAAGTGGCGGCAAAAGTTTTAAAAGAAGTAACGGGGGCGGTGAAAATCAATTACGAAATCCACGGCAACACCGCTCCTCACCTTCATATGCATCTTTTTCCACGCTATCTTGACGATCCATTTGCAGGGGTGTCGATTGATTACCATCGAGTCGAACCATCGGTCTATCCGGACAATGAATTCGCGGTTTTTGTGCAGACGATGCAAGCAAAGTTGGCGGTACTACCGCTCTAACGGTATGGACCCAGTTAGTCAACACTGTTGGCTGGGATATCCAGCAACGAGTTACCCTACTCTTACGATTCAGCATGAACTGAACGACCCCGATCCTTTGTTTCCCGATCCGTTCGCTGTTGGTATCTTAACCGCGAGGTGTGGAAGGTAAATCCTATGTCTGCGAAGCGATGTTATGCTTGACTGTACATATCAACAGTACATCGTAGGAGGGTACGATGAAGGTTGTCACGTATCGATGTGGGGCAAGTGGGCGTGATGCCGCTCAGGAACTCCGTCAACAGGCCAATCGGTTGACTGTGTATCTGTGCCAGAATGGACACGTTCTGCTTAATGACTTCCATGACATCGACAAGCAGGGTGACGGTCTTGCCGCTGCGCTTGATGCCTTGAGGACTGGCCGAGGTGAAGGTCTGCTCGTCACGTCACTCGACCGGATTAGTCGAAATAAAACGGAGGTGCGTGCCGTGGCGTCAGTACTCCGCAGCATCGGTGCCGTCTTGGTGACGGTCTGTGATGGCATCATCGACCCTGAGAAGCTCGTTACCCAAACCGCGCAGAGGATTGCATCAGCAACGCTCAGCTAAGGACAGGTGGTCGTATGAGCTGCGCCCCACCTCCGTCAGCGCAGTTCGTATTTGTTATAATAGCCGTAAATGTCGTCTCCACTGAACGAAAGGTACAATGGCACTCCAACACGAGAGCACACCAGAACTGCGCCATTTTTAGCCATCAACTTTCGGGTCGGCAGACGCGAAAGCGGCTACCTCCTTGGCCCGGCTCTCATCTCCACCCACGACTACATCTGGTTTCACTTCTGGGGCGAGCCGAGCGCTGCGATGCTCGGAGAAGACCACTATGAGGTCGTCAAAGTCTACCGGCTAGGCCTCAGCTACGATGAGGTGACGCGGCAATTCGCGAAGGACTTTCTACCGACGGGTATCGGGCCGCATCGTTCTGCCGGATGGTTTGCACTGGATGGGACCTTCTACTCAGCGGAGGGATGGGCCGACTTCGGCCAGCATCCAATTCTCGCTGCCTAACCACGACGGATGCCCCCAACCACAGATTGTTCTTGCGCCCATTTGTACTCACCCTCTGCTAGAATCCTTAGGCGCAATCCCCTACAAATCCCCAATCGGGCGGGTGCTTGGATGAGACTCTTCCCCGCCCGATTTCTCCCTCTCGGAGGCTTTCCCTGGAGAGCATTCTTCTGCCTTCGTACAAATCCTGAGTAGACAACATTCCTGTTGTCGGTGAGTGGCGGCACTTATGCGCGGGCTGGGTTTACCAATATGCCAGCTCATCGCCAGCTTACGACACTGTGAGAAGGGCTGATGCCACGCGATCCAATACCTCTTGCGGGCTGGCCATTTTGAGGATGTAATCGAAGTGGCCCTCTTGTTCTTCGATGGGAATACCGTTGAAGTCACTACTGCCGGTGAGGAACAAAACCACAGCGGACGGGTAGTATTCGCGGGCATATTGAGCGACTTTCAGCCCATTTGTCCCTGGCAGTCCGAGGTCAACCAGGAGCAGATCGAATGGGCTCTGCATCAGCCAGGCAAGCGCCTCTTCGCCGTTAGCTGCCGTTGTCACGGTGTACCCAACTCGCCGTAAGAGCACGTCCAGTGTGAGGCGTATAGCTGCTTCGTCGTCAACAACAAGAATGCGAGCCTGTTCTTGCTCGAATATCATAGTGCTCCTTAACGTGAAGCATCTCAGGAAGTGTCCCAATCGATTAGGGCTAGTCTTGAGGTGTTTCGTTGTAGGAAGCAACTATAGCATCGAGGCGAGGACGTGTCAACAATCTGGCAGATCGCCCAACCCATGCTGTCGAATGACGTCACGGTACCACAGTGCGCTGCGCTTCGGCGTACGTCGCTGCGTCGGAAAGTCGACGTACACGATGCCGATCTGCCCCTGCGCGGCACTCGCGCGAAACGCCTGGACCGCCAGCCCATGCGCCAGGAGGAGATGATGCAGCGCTGCATAAGCCTTGTGCGGGTTGTGGTATCCGGGCGCGTGGCCACCGTACAAATCGCCCGCCTGCACCACCGTCTTTGGCTCGTTGACCGTCATCCATGCGGGCACAACGTCGCCAAGCGCGCGGAAGACCGTATCGGTGTACTCGGCGAAGCGCTGCGCGGTGTCGCGGCTGACCCAGCCGTCGTGTTCTTCGAGAGAGCGAAGGCGTATCCCAGTGCCATAGTGTCGGCAGTGGATCAATGCCGCGCTGCAGAAGGCCATCGATCAGCCGCTTGTAGAAATCCAGCCCTTTTGGATTGACCGGGCCCGATCCGGCTGGGACCACACGCGGCCAGGCAATCGAGAAGCGATAGCTCTGGATGCCGAGCGCCCGCAACTGGATTGAGCGGATCGTAGGTCAGCACCGCGCGCTCGAATGCCTGCATCGTAATTTCGCGCAATTTGCCATTCTTGTATGTCCTGGCTTTGAAGGCCTCGGTCAGCGGTAGGCCAATATCGTGTAACCAACCAGCCGGAAATAGATCGGCGCGGGTCATGTAGGCCCAAAGGTAGGGTGGAACTATGTAGCCGGACGCAGGATGAAGCTGGGCGTCGTAGGGAATGAAGATGCCATCGTCCGTTGCCGCGATCCCGCCGGGAAAGCTCTCTGGTGCAGGGCGGCGCTGCCGCGGATCGCGATAGCGCCTGAGATCGGCGTAAGTCAGAGAAGTGCCACTGATGATCGTCTGCCCGGCGCGCTCGATCAGTTCGGCGGTGAGCCGGCCATACATAAACTGCCAGTCTGCGGGAACCTGCTCGGCGTGGTGGTCTTCAATACGGCCCTTCTCAAAATACTGTGCTGCGTATCAGTCATCGGATAGCCCAACACCCGCATGCCCTGGTACTGGTCATAGTACGTGCGGAATGGCTCGGCGACGCTCGGATCGGCGTGGGCCAGTCCACTCGGCAGCAGCGCCAGGATCATGATGACACTGGCTAGCCAGCACACACGTTTTGTGGCACACATCGCTGGTGCCTCCTCTCAATCGATGAGATCACAGCCCATAGGCCAGGCAATACTGCAATGTACGACTTCTAATGGGCCGCGTGGAGCTCATCCCGAAGCTGTTCTCAATCCATTTGCGGATCACAAGTCGATTGTCCGAGCCCAGGAAACGGTGGCTCATATTTCCGCATGCACACCCGCGTGGCTCGCTTCGCGCGGCGTGTATCGTCCAGTTCGCTCGGCCAGATTGATCCGGTACACGACGGCGCGCCGCACGAGCAGCTCGGCATCTGAGCTTGTGCCAGGGGCTGGCGGCTGGGTAAGTTGGTCGATCTGACCGGCAAGCAGTGGCTTCAATCGCTCGACGAGCAGTTGCTCGGCACGATCGGCGTCCTGGCCGTGCAGCTCTTCGAACTGCCCCCAGACAATCACGCTTTGCCAAGTGCTGAGGCGCTCGACATGGTCAACTTCAAAACAGACTGCTGGATTGGCGCGCAGCATGCGGAGCTTCAGCCCCTCATTCGAATGGCTGTAGATCGCGGTGCCGTCGTAAGCATACACGACCGGCACCACGTACGTCTTCCCGTCGGCATGACAGCCAATCCGGCCGACCACCTCGGAGCGCAACACCGCATCGATCTGTTCGTCGCTCAGGGCGCCAGGTATTGTGCTGTTTTCGGGTGGTTGTGCGAACTCCGCGCCAGGCGCCCACTGGCCGATCGAAACGAGCCAGCGCCGGATCGCCAGCTCGGCCTGGGTGTGTTCCCACTGCTCGATAGTGTTTTGCGGCATGGCGTTGCTCCTTTCGTACCGAAATTCCGCCGGTTCGATGGCGCTTCGATCAAGGTTGCCTGCTCTTACGGCGTGCACTCACCTGCCAATTCGTATTTGCGCAATCGATATATCTGCAGCGTTGTGGAGCCTGATTGTCGCGCGGCGCCGTGTGCGGCTGTCGATCGTCGCCAACACCTCATTCAATGTGGAGGAATCTGCGCTGCGGTGTAGTGAGGGGATGCTCCTCCTGCCTCATGGTATGCCAGAAGGAGCCCGCATGAAAAAAGAAGTGACTACCGTGCGGGAAGCTCTCTTCACGTTCCGCGTGTTGCGCAAGTATCACGCTCTGTAGTCAGAACATTTCGTACAGACTAGGTTTTTCTCGCTATGCTAAAGGATGGGAAATCATCGATGAAAGCCTTGCGCGCGAAAGCGAAGCAGCCACCCATGCGCTGTCGCACGACGATCTGCCCCCGTTGGAGCAGGCGGTGGGCGAGGAGGAGGCGCTGGAGACGGCGCACGAGGAGGTCTTATGAAGGCCAAACAGACGTGAGATATGAAGCAGGCGATCAGCGATGCTCCGCTCAGAAGCAAGATCCGGCGCTGGTTGCCGCGGTCGCACCAGCAGGATCGGCATGGACAATTCTCGCACCAACCTCTCCGCCACACTCCCAAGCCACAGCCGTGCTACTTCGCCACGGCTGTGTGTCGTCATGACGACGAGGTCGACGCCAGTGGCTGCCGCGTGGTCGTGCAGCGCCCTGGCGATGAGCTGATCATGCGGCAGCACCTCGACTGAATCCTGATCGGTGTCGCGACCGTCAAGCAGCGCGACGGTGGTCGCTCGGCACCCAGCATCGCGCAGCCGCTCGGCCCACGCTTCGAGATACGTGCGCGCCTGCGCATCTGTGGCATCGTCGGTGCCCGAATGGCCTTGAACGACATACGCGAGTTGCAGCGCAGCGTCAGCCCGCCGTGCGACACTGAGCGCCACAGGCAACGCCTGCTCGCTCAGCGCCGAAGTGTCCAACGGAACCAGGATCGATCGGAACATCGGATGGCTCCTCCCAATACGGGTCGTCTGTCTTTCGCGATCGCTCACGATATCGATCAGTGAACGATCAGCACCGGACACTCGGCGCGTTGCGTGACGGCGCTGCTGACACTGCCGAGCAGCAGCCCGGCAAGCTGCCCGTGTCCGCGCGATCCAATGATAATCAGATCGCAGCGATCCTCAGCGGCGACCCGCAGGATGGCCAGCGCCGGTGGCCCCTCGATCAGTTGCGTTTCGAAGGACACCACGCCGCCAACCCGTGCCTGTGCGCTATCGAGCACCCGCTGGCCAAGTGCGCTCCGCGTCTCTAACAGATACTCATATTGCGGCATGCCGAGCAGATCCGAGACATGGGGAAACGCGTGCAGCAACAACAGCGACCCGCCATAATGCTGCGCCATGTCGACGGCAACGGCGAGCGCCGCATTCGATTGCTGCGAACCATCCACGGCGACCAGAATTTTGTGAAACATACTGTCTCCTCGTAAATCAGTGGGCCGACGCACGCCATCGTACGTCGCTAGATTGAGCATACCCTCCCAGCTCACGTTTGTGCGGAAAGAACCATGCGCTATGCGAGAAGAATAGACAACCAGATCCCTTGATACAGATTCAGACGGAGGCACACGGATACCATAATAGATAACCCGCATGAAACCGTCTGAATCCGGGTGCTATTCTCTACTTGCCTTATGTGATCAACTGCGGCTCGACCATCTCGATGTTGTCTTTGCCACCGTAGATCGTCCACCACGGCTTCGCGCCCCGCGCCAGAATCTCGTTGAGCGCTTGAATGTTCTGCACTCCGCGATCGCTCAGCCAGCGCTCCAGCCCAGGGCTACCTTCTTTGGCATAGACGGGGATGCCCTCCTGCCAGGTTGCGCGGCCGCACAGCACGCCAGAGAAGTTCGTGCCGGCCTCACTCGCCAGCTCCAGCGTCTCGCGGAAGACCTCATCGCTGACGCCGGCGCTGAGATAGATGAACGGCTTGGTCGCGGCTGCCGCGGCGCTGCGGAAGAAGCCCATCGCCTCCTGACGCGTGTAGGCTGCCTGCCCACCGAAGGCCTGCATCCCGGCGACAAACTTCATATTGACCGGCACCTCGACCTTGAGCACATCCACGCCGTAGCGCGACTTCGAAAACTCCTCCATGTACGCCGTGACGTACTTCGGCTTCAGCTTGGCGAACTCGAAACTCTTCTCGTCGCCGAGCGTATCATCGTACGCCAGCGGCTCCAGAAAGAAGGGCACGTCCAGCGCCGCGCACTCAGCGCCGATCCGTTCGATAACGGCGTATTTCACACTGTTGATCCTCACCTCATCGAACGGGTTGATGTACAGCAGGATCTTGATGGCGTTCGCGCCGGCCTCGACCAGGCGTCGGACACTCCAATCCGCCAGCAGGTCCGGCATGCGCCCTTTGATGCTTGCGTCGTAGCCAGTCTTCTCATAGGACATTAACACGCCCGTCCCCGGTGCGCGCTGCTTGATTGCCTCCAGCCCATATTCAGGATCCATCAGGATCGCACTGGCGTATTTCGTGAGCACTTTGGTGACCGACGTCTTGAACGCACGCATGTCGTCGGCCGTGGCCTGACCGCCCTCGCCGCGCGCCTTCGCAATCGCCTTCTTGAGCGATCCGCGCTGATCCATCGCCGCGGCTGCGATCACGCCATTTCTGGCAGCACATGCATTGATCCCCTCAAACTTGCCACGCGTCATTTTCACCTTCGCCATGAGAACACCTCCTTTGGTGAAGAACAAAGAACAGAGAACAGCGAACAAATCATTCCGATCTTATCCTTTGTTCTTTGTCTTTTGTTCTTGGCTAATACAGGAACATGGGCTTGCCGATCATATCACTCACTTTGGGGCGGTACTGCTCGGTATCGTACAACTCCGCGACGTCCACTCGTTTGAGCCCTTGGGTACAGGTGTCCACTGGCACGGTGGTGTACTGGCCGTTCTGCAGCGCGACCATGCGCCCGCTGTGCCCCTGGAGCAGTTGATCGACCGCCAGGTTTGCGTACGAAATCGCCACCATGCGGTCGAGCGAGTCGGGCGCGCCGGCTCGCATCAGGTAAGCCAGTTGCTGCTGCACGATGTCGATCCCGGTGATCTGCTTGAGTGCCGCGCCAGCGATCTGGCCGATGCCGCCCAGCTTCTTGTGACCGTAAGCATCCTCCTGGCCGTACTCTACTACCTGCCCGCCGATCATGGATGCGCCCTCGGACATAACTACCATCGCGTAGTTGCTGGGGTTGCGGCGCTTATCTCCGACTACCAGCTTCGCGAGGCGCTCGATGTCAAACGGCACTTCGGAGATGATCGCGCGCTCGACGTCGGCCAGGTAGGCCGAGATCAGCGCAGTCTCGCCGGAATTGCGGCCGAATAGCTCGACCACTGCGATCCGTTCGTGCGAGCCGGCGGGCGTGCGCAGCGCGTTGATGAACTCGACACTGCGCGTGACCGCAGTTGAGAAGCCGATACAGTAGTCAGTGCCGAACACGTCGTTGTCCATGGTTTTGGGTATGGCGATGGTCCTGATGCCTTCCTGGTGCAGCCGCACGGCAAAGGAGAGTGTGTCATCTCCACCGATCGGAATGAGGGCCTCGATACCCAGATGCTCCAGTACACGCAGCACATGCGGCGTGCAGTCAGCCGTCATCTTCTCAAGAGCATATGGAAAGCGCCCTTTGAGGAACTCAGGCATCGCATGCTCACGCACCTTCGCCGGGTTGGTGCGCGCGGTGTGCAGATGTGTGCCGCCATAGCGATCGATTGTTCGCACATCGGCCTTGGTCAGAGGCTCAACGCAATTGGCGCTGTCGGCCGGCTCGTCTGGGTTGTAGTTCAGCAGCCCGCCCCAGCCGTTCCGGATCCCGATCACCTGCATGCCCGCGTCCTCGGCGCGGTTGACCACCGCCTTGATACATGGGTTCAGACCGGGCACGTCGCCGCCCCCGGTCAGAATACCAATACGCATATGTATCTCTCCTTATCGATGACAGATGCTGTGATCTATGCCCGCTGGGAATCGCGGCATTCCACAAAGGAGAAAGTCAGTGCGCTTTTGTGTTGCGAAATCATGGTACTCATCCTTTCTTAGGGTAGATGATGTTTGATTATCGCTGAGTTGCCCGTCGTTGGCGGTGTCAATCGCCAAAGCAAATTCCGAGGTCGCGAGCAGTGAGCATCGAGTCACAATCCACAGGCACGGTCTTCATGCGACTGGTCGCCTCCTCGAGGGGTATGTAGTTAACAGTCGGCGGATCGAGCGCGACCATGACGCCCGATTGGCCATCCTCCAACGCGCGTATCGCAGCGGCGCCGAAGCGTAATGCCAACAGGCGGTCGAACGTCGTTGGGGTGCCGCCGCGCAGCAGATGGCCCAGCACGACGAGCCGAGTCTCACGGCCGGTCAATTCCTGTAGTTCACAGGTAACCTTCTCGCCAATGCCACCCAGCCGCTCGGCCCGGCCCTCCTCGCGCTCGACCACGGAGACCGCGCCGCCCCTTGGCCGCGCACCCTCTGCGACAACGACGATCGAGTATGGCCGCCCGTCTGCCTCGCGTCGCTTAATCTTCTCCGCTACGCGCTCCAACTGGTAGGGGATCTCGGGGATGAGGATCGCGTTGGCGGTCCCGGAGATCCCAGCGTTGAGCGCGATCCAGCCGGCGTAACGCCCCATCACCTCGACCACCAACACGCGCTGGTGGGCCTGCGCCGTTGACTGGAGCCGGTCAAGGCATTCTGTCGCGAAAGCGACAGCGGTGTCGAAACCGAAGGTGGCTACCGTCCCATCCAGATCGTTATCGATCGTCTTCGGAACACCGATCACGCGCACGCCTTTCCGGGCGAGCGCGGCGGCAATTGTCATAGATCCATCGCCTCCGATCGAAATGAGCGCATCGAGCCCATAGGCCGCGAAACCATTGACCAACTCATCGGTACGATCGCGTTCGTATGTGTGACCATCCAGGTCGACAGTTGGGTAGTGGAGCGGGTTGCCGCGGTTGGTGGTTCCGATGATCGTCCCACCCTGGCTGGTGATTCCGCGCACGCTGTCACGGGTGAGCGGAATGACACCACCGTGCGGATAGTTTTTTGGCGCCAGAATACCTGCATAACCATCACGGATGCCATAGCACTCCCATCCGCGGTGGAGGGCCGATAGGACCGCCGCCCGGATAACCGCATTCAGACCAGGGGCATCGCCCCCACCGGTGCTGATAGCAATACGGAATGTGGCTCGCGTTGGAGGTATGCTCATAGTCTTCTCCAGTCAGGAGTCCAGCAATACGATAGGATCGGTTACAAGCGTAGCGGCAGGACAGTGCGTCGTGCGAAAAGATATCACTACACAACAGAATGATTCTAAAACCTCTGTGACTTGCCGCTGCTCGCAGGCCATACACTCTCTCACGGCTGGACAAACAGTGCTCCTTCGGGAGCACATATCGCCTGTGCATTGAAGCACAGAAACACAGGAGCGCGGTATGCACTAGCTCGGCGGCCTCGGGCGCCTGATAGGGCGCGTCGACGCCCGGCAGGCCGTGGATCAGGCCAGCATCGGCTCGGGTGTAGAGACTCTTCCGATCGCGAGCACGGCACACCTCGATCGGACAGCGGGCCTAGACCTCGGCGTAGCGCGGGGCCAGCCGTTCGCGTGCGCTGGCACGATGCTGGCGCTGGCTTCCAGTCGCCGCGATAATCACATCTTCGCCGGCACGTGCCAGCCATAGCGCCAAGTCCACCAGTCGCTGATAGAACCAATCGCGTTCGTCTGGCGCACAGGTCGCGTCTGGCGTTATCAGGCGCCGCAGTTCATCCGAGTCGAGCAGGATTGACGAGATGCCGCGTTCGCTCAGCCCGCGCCGGAGCACTCGTGCCAGCGTCGTCTTGCCCGATGCGGGCAGGCCTCTCAACCAGAGCACCCAGCCTAGCGGTTTATCCATGAGTGATCCTTTCATACGCCAGCGATCCTGGGCTACGGCGTTTTTTGCAGGTAGGCATTCACGCGAGCAGGCTCGAACGCTGGTGTGGCGAGCACATTATCGATGAAGCGGAATAATGCCAGTCGGACGGCATTTGAAACGTGATACCATACCGGGCTCGCCACCACCAGCGCGCGCCAGGCGAAGAATGGTGCGATCAGTGCGAGCAGTTGCTCATCCGCCGTCTGCTGCAGATAGGTCTGCCAGAAGCAGTCCCAGAGTTCCAAGAAAGGTGTAGCCAGCTTACCCGAACGCTGCAGCGAGAAGAACAGGTAGTTAATCGCCAGTGCACTGACGTCGTCAGCGGGCTCGCCCCAGCCACCACGGCTGCGGTCGAGGAGCCAGAACTCTTCGTTATCGCCGAATAGCACGTTGAACGGGTGAAAGTCACCGTGGATCTGGGCCAGCCGGCCATTCTGGCCTTTGAGGCGCCAGCGCCAGTGCACGCACGACTGTTCAACGCGTTCGAGCCAGGTAGCGTCGATCAAGCTGAAGTCGGGCGGGTAGCTATCGGCCAGTCCAAAGATGCCCTCGCCACTGCCGATGAGATCACGGATAGCTCGGCGGTAGAGTGCTGGGGCGTCGCGCTTCACGGCGTGAATCTCGGACAGGTAGTGCGCCAGCGCCGCCGCGCGGCGGATATCGAGGTCGGTGAGCTTTCCAGTGTCACGAAGGCGCTGGAGGTCCTCGGCATAGAGTGTGCCCGCGACATAATCGGTCAGTAGAAAGAACTCCCCGCCCATGCCCAAAGACACCAGCTCGCGATCAGGTCGCAGCAAGCCGACATCCAGCGCGCGGACGTGCCGCGGCAGATCGAAAGTATCATAGCTCAGTAACAGACTAGCCGCGCGGTCGGCGCGGTGCTCGTGGCCAAACGGATTCGCCGTCATCGTCCGCAAGACCGCGCATTGCTCGGCCTTATCCACGCGATAGCGGATCAGGACCGGCAAGCCATAGCCATACAGCTTCGGCTGGCGTTGGTCATCCGCGGATGGGCGCGTCGGGCCACCCAGCGCCTCCATAGACAGGATCTGCACGTCCTGCCCGAGACGCTGTGCCAGGTATGCTTCAACATGGGGTGGTTCAAGCTCTATAAGCGCATTGTCATCCTTCATAGTGGCCTCCAGGAACGCTGGTCCGCGGCGAGGTACCGAATGTTACAGGAGCACTGCGCCGCTTTGCTCCTGATCTTGTGCTGATCGTCGACGCTGCTGGAATGGGCGCCGGGCCCGGAGTCCTCGCGTGACTGGATTGGTCCGAGGCCCAGGCGCTCAGCGCCTGCACACACACTCTGCTGGTGTCGCTCTTCGCGGGCTATCTGGCCGATGAGCTTGGCTGCCAGATGGCGCTGCTTGGCATCCAGCCGGCCGATACATCGTTCGACGCGGCGCTCTCGCTGGCAGTTCGTCGGCGGTCCATGCCGTCGTTCGTGGGCTGGCCGCGGCTTTGGCCGATGCCTCACCAGACGTAGGGTGCGATATCCTGCGGGTGGAACGCAAACTCGACCACGGTCGGCCTGGCGAGTCGCGTGAAGTCGGCGTACTGCATGGTGATTGTGTCGGTGTGCGTGCCGGCCTGGAATATGATTGTCTCGTCTTCGGCAAGCATCCCGTCGACGTACACTGGCACATGATAGAGGTTGCCGAAGGGTGGCATCGCACCAACTTCGCAATCCGGGAAGGCGACCTCCAGTTCGCGTTCGCCAGCGAGGTAGACACTCTTTGCGCCAATCGCTGTGCCTGCCCGAATGAGATCGATCCGATGCGAGGCGGGCAATACCAGCATCATCAGCTTGCCATCGGCGAAGACCATCACCACCTTGGCCATCAGCTTGCCGGGAATGTGCTCGCTCGCCGCGACATCTTGAGCGCTATAGGCGGCGCGATGGTGCTGCATCACGAATGGTACCTGTTGCTCACGCAGGTACGCCTCCAGTCGCTCCTTGCATGTCATGATCAGCCTCACTTTCTGATAGCCCGTAGGCTTGCGATAATCGCCAAGCAACTTCCGAATACGGCGGCAGAATGACCACTTCTAGCATACGCCCTGGTTGCTCAGTGAGCAGAAAGATCTGGTATCCTTGATGCGTAGATCCCTTCACCGAGGCACATGCGCCAAGCCACGAGTGGCGCAATCTTCCCGCAATGTAGTCGCTTCTTTCCGCCGCATACCAGCCATTAACATATACTGATGGAGATCAGCTGTGGTCCAGCGCGTCGTAACTTATGATCGACCGAACCTGCCCACCGCTTAGGACAGTCATCATGGATATTGCCCTGATTTCACTCATCGGTCTGTGCATCGCCATCATTGTTAGCGGAGTGTCGCGCTTGAATGTCGGCATTCTGGCGATGAGTCTGGCTTGGATTAGCGGCTACTATCTGGCCGAGATGAAAATCAGCGCGATCGTGGCGGGCTTTCCGCTGAGCCTGGCGACCATGCTGTTTGGCGTGACGTTCCTGTTCAGTCAGACCGAGCAAAATGGTACGCTGAGCAATCTTGCCGCGCGAGCGATTGGCCTGGCACGTGGCCGTCGGGGTGTGTTGCCGCTGCTGTTCTTCATCCTGCCGCTCATCCTGGCCACGATCGGGCCGGGAAATATTGCCGCTGTGGCACTGATTGCGCCATTGGCGATGGCGATTGCGGGCAGAACCGGCATCAGCGCCTTCCTAATGACCCTGATGGTCGCTAATGGCGCGAATGCTGGCGCATTCTCGCCCTTCGCGCCAACCGGTGTGATCGCCAACGGGCTGATTGCCAGGCAGGGGCTCACGATGGAGCCATGGACACAGGTCTATCTGCCGAGCTTGCTGGCCCAGAGCTTTATCGCAGTGCTTGGCTACCTCATCTTCGGCGGGCTCCGCCTCTGGCGCGGCAGGCCAGCAGGTCGGGCGCCCCCGTGCGCCGCACTCGCCGAGCGACCGGCCCGATTGACCACTGCCCAATGGACGACGGTCGGGGCGATCGCCGCGTTGATTGCCGGCGTCGTGCTCTTCAAGGCCGACCTGGGCTTTCTGGCTATCACCCTGGCGGTGGCACTCCTGGTCATCGGCGTCGCCGATCAGGAAGCGGCGCTCAAAGCCGTATCATGGGATACGATCATCATGGTCTGTGGCGTGAGTGTACTGGTTGCGATCGTCGAGCAAACCGGCGGCCTGGATCTGTTCACGACCCTCCTCGCGCGCGTGTCAACGGCGCAGAACCTGCCCGGCATCATCGCCTTTGTCACCGGGACAGTCTCCGCCTATTCGAGTTCGTCGGGAGTCGTTATGCCGACCTTCGTGAAGCAGATCGACGTCGCAGGCGGGCTCGCCACCGGCGTATTGCTGGAGGACGGCGCGCGGCTGCGAGCGGATGCGATCGTCGCCAACGCCGACCTGCCCTACGTCTATGATCGTCTGCTCCCCGAGCGCGCCGCGGCCGAACGGCTGGAGCGTCTGAACTACACCTGCTCGGCGATCATGTTCTACTGGGGCACCAACAAACTCTACCCGCAGCTGGGCACACACAACGTGTTCCTGTGCGGCGACTACCGCGCCAGCTTCGAGCGCATCTTTCGGGACCGGACGCTGCCGGACGAGCCGTCCTTCTACGTTCACGCGCCTGCCCGGATCGACACGACGGCCGCACCGGTCGGCGGCGACAGCGTGATGGTCCTGGTGCCGGTCGGCCACCTGGACAAGTCGGTGGGGCAGGATTGGGATACGCTGCGAGCACGCGCGCGGGCGGCCGTGCTGCGCCGCCTGGCCACGATCGGCATCACCGACCTGGAAGAGCATCTGAAGTTCGAGGTGAGCTATACCGCGCGAGACTGGCGCATGCGGTATAGTCTGGCGAAAGGCGCCGCGTTCGGCCTCAGCCACACCTTCCGGCAGGTCGGTTACTTGCGGCCGCAGAACCGCCACCGCCGCTACCATAATCTGTACTTCGTCGGCTCGAGCACCCACCCGGGCACCGGTCTGCCAATGGTGCTGCTGTCGGCCCGTCTGACGACGGAACGGATACTGAAAGAGATCGGTACGCCGCAGCCGGCGGTCATCGCGCATCCGATCGCAACGGTGTAGCGTGTAAGCAAGCGGCAAGACCATGGGCACACACTCTTCTCAGCTCGGTCGGTTCTATCAGCTCAACCCCTTTGAGCGACTCATCCGATCGGTTGAGGGCCATGCATATGCGTCAGCCGATCATGCGGGCATCAAGTTCGAGCAGGTGGTTCGATCGTCAGCAGCCCCAGCTCGTGCGCGTGAGCGACCGCCTCGGTCCGATTGTGCGCCTCCAGTTTGCCCAGGATGTGATTGATGTGGCTCTTCACCGTGCCGATGCTGATCACCAGCGCAGCAGCAATCTCCTGGTTCGACGCGCCCTCAGCGATCAGCTGCAGCACCTCCCGCTCGCGTTCGCTCAGCGCCTCCATGAGTGTAACCTGGTCATCCTGAAACGGGAATGGTGAAGGTCGGCTGGATGTCTCAGTCGCGAAGGCGGCCAGTAATCGTTCAAGGTAGGGGCGGACTGCGCACGCACGCTCGCCCATCACGCGAGGGGCCTGGTGGGCCTTCTGCATCCATGCGTCAGCGACCAATGCCTGCATCGGAGCACCCTCATCCAGAAAGATGCGCGCGTAGCCTTCCGGCATCGCCAGTAGCAGCGCCTGCTGGAGCACCCCGAGCGCCTGATCGCGCTGCCCAATGGCGGCGTCCGCCAGGGCCGCCAGTGCCAGCAGTTCGATCAGGCTGCCGGTACGCCCATGGGCCGCGGCATCCTCACGTAGCCGCGCCAGGATGGTGTGGGCGGTGTGGAGCGCCGGGCCGCCAGGGTCGCTCCGGCCCTGTGCGATCAACACGCGCGCCATGATCAATGCCTCGCCCTCGCGCGCGGCGTCGAGCTCGCCCTCCAGCTCCGGCTCCAGCTCCAGCTGCCAGCGCTGAGCCGATCCGAGATCGCCTTGCGCCAGCGCCAGCCGCGCCTGCTCGGCGCGGATCTGGCGGGCATAGGCCGGCGATCCCAGCTGATGTGCGGCGTGGAGTGCCCGATCGAGAGTCATCGCAGCCGCCGTGTTACCGCCGTGGGCCTGCAGGGTGCGTGCCAGGGCGATGTAGCCAGCCGGCAGATAGATCGCCACGCCGGCTTGCTCAGCGGCGGTGAGCGCCGGCTGCAGAATCTCCAGCGCCTGATCGAGATCATTGCGTTCACGAGCCAGGTCGCCCAGCCGAATGACAGCCTCCCAGCGCTCCCACAGGGCCCGCCCGCCCACCAGCGCGATGACCTCCTGGTACTTTTCGGCGGCCGCGTGCAGCTGGCCACGCTGCGCGGCGAGGTCGCCCAAGCAGCACAGCGCGACGAGCATGCCAAGGAAGTTGTGGGCCTGGCATTGTGTGTAGGCATCCGCCAGCGTGGTGCTGGCCGCCTCGAGATCGCCGGCCAGGAGTTGGCCCGCGCCCAGGGCCAGCATACTCCCCGCGCGCAGGGTAAGTTGCTCCTCTGCCAGTTTCGCCAGCGCTTGCTGTGCAGCGGCGATCGTCTGCGCCGCGTCGAGGCGCAGCCGCGCCAGATGCGCCTGGAGATGGGCGACCTCGCCGAGCCTCCGGTGATCGTGCGCTGCCCGCCAGGCGCACTCGGCACGTCGGAGCAACGGCTCGATCCGCGCGACCTCACCGGCCAGCAGCGCCGCCCAGGCCGCCCACAGGCATAGCGCGGGGCGCGCTGCCAGGATGCTCTCCGGAATCTGCTCCAGCCAGCGATGCAGCGTGGCATATTCGCCGCGTTCGACGATCGCGATCGCCGACGACTCAATCAGCGCCGCGGCGCGCGCAAGCTCGCCCGCCGCGAGCGCGTGCTCCACCGCCTGGGGTAGCAGCTGGTTCTGCTCATACCACGCGCTGGCCCGCCGATGCAGATCGGCGACAGCGAGCGGTGACTCACGGTCGAGCCGCGCGCAGAGGAAGGCGCGGAACAGGTGGTGGTAGCGGTACCAGCGCCGCTCGCCGTCCAGCGGCATCACGAACAGGTTGGCGTGCTCGAGCTCCTCCAGCACCAGGCGGCTGTAACTGTCGAGACTTGAGGCTAGCGGCTTGAGGCTTGAATTGGAGTCTTCAAGTCTCAAGTCGCTAGCCTCTAGCCCCAGCACGGCGTCGCACAGCGGCCCGCACATGCGGTCGAGGATTGCGGTCTGCAGCAGAAAGGCTTTGCGATGGGCGGGCTGCCGCTCAAACACATCATCGGCCAGATACGCGAAGACGTGTTGCTGGCTGCCATTGAGGCGGCCGAGCACGTGGC
>WNGA01004226.1_pt1 | contig 52180 bp, 50 predicted proteins | sample 5400061 | NCBI WGS metagenome assembly WNGA01 (sample SAMN13153366, study PRJNA577476) | soil metagenome | isolation source: 100 cm soil or saprolite under grassland replicate 2 | place: USA:California | collected 2016-06-15
AGCCCCACCGCCGTGTCCACGCCGCCCGCACCCTCGAGGCCAGCCGCGAGGGCTTCAACGTGCTCGAGCGGCGAGCGGCGCCGCCGCTCGATCACCGACCGAGCCGGGCCGAAACGGACGGCGGTCATCGCGAGCGCGACGAGTGCGACCCCGAGCAGCTGGAGGATCGCCCAGCCCGGAGGGTGATGTCGTAGCCACGCCCACGACGCCCCGGGGAGGGTTCCACCTGCGCCGAACCCGAGGTGATACTCGTCTACGACCACCTGCCGGGTACGTCCGTCCAGGAACCACGGAAGCACGGCGACACCGGCGTCCGTGTCCTTGAGGATCCGGTTGGTGAGATAGCGTTCGTCCGCCAGCAGGATGGCCTCGCCCCCCGACGCGAAGCGGAGCCGCAGCGCTACGGCTCCGTCGCGCATCGTGCGCGCCAGGGTGTCGGCCCGCGTCGGGAGGTGCGGCGCGCAACGGTCCGCGTCCCTCCCTTTGGCCGCCGCAGCGAGCGACTCCGCCGGCAGGCGCCGTAGCACGCGCCATGTGGGGGGCAGGCGCTGCCCGGATCCCGGCACGAGGGCGGCGCGCGTGTCGTTGTCCACGTCCCGGTTCAGCCGCCGCGAGCGGTAGCCGAAGCATGCTTCGATTCCGGTGACGCCGGCCGTGAGGATCCTCCCGCCTCCTATCGCGTAGTCCCGGATGGCCGCCAGCTCCGGCGTGGTGGGGCGGTCGATATCGAGGAACGCGTACAGCCGCTCGGGCCGCCGACGGCCGCTATCCACCGCGAGGTCGAAGTAGGGCCGACGGCGCTGCTCTACGGTCACGCCCAGGCGCCGCAGCGCCTGGGCCAGGCCTTTCGCTCCGGAGGGGCCGGTCAGGAACGTCGAGAGGCGACGATCGTCGCGGTCGCTGCCGGGAGCGGACAAGGCACCCCATAGCGCCGCCAGCACGAGGACGGTGACGCCCCCGATGACGACGGCGCGCTCACCGCGCCGCATGGAGCCCGAGCCGCCCGGCTTGCGCGTCGAAGCGCTGCCACGCCTCGGCATCGCACGGCACGGCGCCGAACACGTGGTGATACAAGCTCGCGACCAGGGACGCGAGTTCGGAGCGGCCCGTGGCGTCGAGCCGCGCCTCGACGGCGTACTCCGCCGGGGTCTTCGAAGGATGGAATTGCAATACGCGCTGGCCGTCGAGGTCCAGTACGGCGGCGAGGAAACGGTGCGCCAGCGCTTCAGCGAATCGCCCGACGGCGCCGAGGCGCCGTGCTTCCGCCAGGTGCCACGCGGCACCCCGCGGCGGAGCCGCTTCGGGGGTCGCGACGCCGCTGGCCTCCCGCGGCCGGAGCGAGCGCCACACGACCCAGGTCACGTGGGTGAGGATGGCAAGCAGCAGGAGCGTCAGGGCGGCGAGGAGCAGGTAGTAGCGCGCGGGCGACGCGACCCGCAGGGTCTCGAGCCAATCGAGCAGCCGGTGCCACTGCTCCGTCAGCCAGAGCCAGGCGTTGCTCGGCTCGCTCCATCGGTACTCTCGGGCCTGGAACACGGCCTGAAGCGCAGCGCGCAGCGAGTCCGGTTCGACCTGTTGCGGAACGACGCTCACGCCCGCGCGGCGGTGATGCCGAGGTGCTGGCTCAGGAGCTCGAGATCGAACGCCTCCTTCCGCACGCGCAGGTCGTAGTAGAACAGGGTGAACACGCAGCTCGTGAACGGATACAGGAACAAGAAGATGAGCCCGACGGCGATGAGCGCCGGTACGAGCAGCAGGGGCAGGAGCGCCGCCGCCAGGCCGGCAATGACGCCGAACCCGATCAGGAACAGAATAAGGAGCACGATGACCACCACATAGAGCCCGAACGCCCGCCACTTGAATCCCTGGGTGAGGCTCCAGGAGCGTGCCAGGCCGTCGGTGCCCCCCGGGAGCGGCTCGAGCACGGCCGCCTGCACCGCCACGGAGAGACCGCACGCGACCACGATGCCGGGAATGAACAAGAGGATCGAGGCGAGGACGACCAGAATGCCCGTTGCAAAACCGGCCGCCAGCGTTCGCCCGATCTTCCCGAACGCGAAGTCGAGGGCGTCCGACAAGCTGGGCTCGTTGCCCAGGTAGGCCTGGGAGACCACGCGGATGGACGCGCCGGTGACGAGCAGATACCCGATGAAGCTCAGGAGCTGCGAGAACAGGTAGAGCCCGAAATGCTGCGGGGCGCCCCCGCTGAACTGCACGTACAGACTCAGCGCAGTCGGCACACCCTGGCACACGATCGCGACACCGAAGAACACACCGGCGTGCCGGCGGAGCAGCGCGAAGGAGGCATCGAGGATCTCGCCCATCGCCATCGGCCGCAGTTGCATGGTAGCCATTGGTCCTCCTCGGCGGTTAAAATGCCTCTGAGATGCCGGACACGCGAGCCCCGACTGTGCCGCAGTTCACGCGGCGTCTTGGAATCGAGACGCCGGAGCACCTCGTGCTCGAGCTGGAGCTGGCGGGACTCGGCTCGCGCATGGCCGCGACCGTGTGCGACGCGGGCGTCCTCGCGTTGGCGTACCTGCTCCTGGGCGTGGGCATCCAGCTGCTCCCGACCCCGACGCGGGGTGATGCGGTGGGCCCGTGGAGCACGCTCGCCGCCATCGTCTTGATCCTCACGATCTTCCTGCTCTTCTGGGGCTACTTCCTGCTGTTCGAGGCGCTCAACCACGGCCGGACGCCGGGCAAGCGCCTCATGGGCATCCGCGTCGTGATGGACACCGGCCATCCGCTCAGCTTCACCGCGGCCGCCGTCCGCAATCTCGTGCGGATCGTGGACATGCAGCCCCTCTTCAGCTACCAGGTGGGACTCGGCTTCGTGCTGTTCCATCCGCAGAACAAGCGGCTCGGGGACATCGTCGCCGGCACCGTGGTCGTTCGGGATCGCCCCGAGAATTTACAGCTCGAGAGCGGCGCCGCGGACCACGCGCCGGAGCGGGAGGCGCTCGAGGCGGGCCCGCCGGAGCTCACCGACGAGGAGTTCCGCCTGCTCGACCAGCTGCTCGAGCGGCTCGCAGGGTTGGATGGCGCGGTGCGGCGCCGACTTACGGCGGAGCTCGTGGGTCGGTTCGCGCCGCGATTTCCGCGACGGGATGCCGATCACGAGACCTTCCTGGCGCGGCTGCACAGCGCGGAGCTCGCCAAGCGCCGGGGGCGCCTCGCCGCCCGACCCGCGCCGGGGGTGGGCCGGACCTCCGTCGCCGCCGAGCGGTTCGTCGTGCAGAAAAGGGAGGGGTGGGAGGCGTTCCGCATCCTCGCCGCACGCGCCGAGCGACTGGGCGTGAAGCAGCTCGGCGCGGCCGAGATTCCGGGCTTTGCAGCGCACTATCGCGAGGTGGCAGCGGATCTCGCGCGGGCCCGCACCTACGGCGTCGACCCGCGCGTGCTCGAGTACCTGGAGCGCGTGGTGAGCGCCGGGCACAATGCGCTGTATGGCCGACACACTGGGCAGCGCGTGTCGATCGTGCGCCTCGCCCTTCGCGAGCTGCCGGCCGCCGTGGTGGACGCGCGCGCCTTTGTGTTTGCCGCGTTGCTGCTGTTCGCGCTCCCGGCCGCGACCGCATACCTGGCGATCCGCGAGCGCCCGGCCATCGCGGAAGAAGTGCTTCCCGACGAGATGATCGCCCGGGCGCGCGCCGGCGTGGGGCGCCAGGCGGAAGGGGTCGGCTATGCCGAGGCGCCCTCGATGTACCTCCCGGTCGTGGCTTCGACCATCATCACCAACAACGTGCAGGTCGCGTTCTTCGCGTTCGCGTTCGGCATCACGGCAGGGATCGGGACGCTCCTGCTGCTCACGCTGAACGGGCTCTTCTTCGGAGCGGTGCTCGGGTTGTTTGCGAACTACGGGCTGGCGGGCTGGCTGCTCACCTTCGTGGCCGGCCACGGCGTGCTCGAGCTGACGGCGATCTTCATCGCCGGCGGTGCCGGGCTGCTGGTGGCCCGGGGGCTCATCGCCCCGGGCGACCTCACCCGGCGGGACGCCCTCGTGCTCGCCGGCCGGCGGGCGGCCCGGCTCGTCGCCGCAGCCGTGCTGCTGCTGTGCCTCGCCGGCACGATCGAGGGCCTGCTCTCGGCGAGCGACGCCGCACCCGCCTATAAGTTCGCCGTCAGCGCCGCGTCGGCGGTGCTCCTGGCGTGCTATTTTTCGAGCGGGCGGGCGTACCTGAAGCGTGATCCGTCATCCGTCGACCGTCGACCGTAGAACCGCATTCCGGACAGCGGACGACGGAGAACGGATAACGTCGTCACTCACCGGTTCATCTGTCCAGCGCTTCGAGGATGCCGCGCATCTTGCGCGACAGCGCCTCGATCTGCTTCAGGCTGGTGACCGTTTCCGCGTCGTACTTGTCGGCGCCGAGCAGGAGCAGTTGGGTTTCGGCAAGGATCGCGGCCAGGGGGTTCGACAGGTCGTGCCGGACTTTCCTGATGGGGTCCAGCGCGTCGGGCATCTAGAGCAGCGAGCGGTAGAGATCGCGCAGGTGATGATCCCGGAGGTCGCGCACCGCCTGCCACAGGTCGGGCTCCGACGCGGCGCAGAAGATCTCGGCAGTGGAGCGCTCCCCCTCGGTGTCCGGCGCGCCGAACAGCACGCGCCCGCGCCAGACCCCGTCTTCGGACCGACGTACCTGGAGGCGAATGGCGATGAGTTGTCCGTCGAATCGGATGGGGGGAAGGTCGTGGACGACCGCTTCGTTCGAATCGGGTGCGTTGTAGCGTGCCGGTTGTCCGGGCATGCTGACCCTAGGGCTGGTTTGTGCAAAGATATAAGGGTCGCCCACTTACGCAATACTTCCGAGGCCGAGCTCACGGCCCCCACGGTATGGGCGTAAAGGTGATCACGAACAGCGCGAGCGCCGCCCACGCGAGCAGATGACGCGAGCGTGGTAAGGGACGATATGCGTCGAGCACGGGGGGATGCCCGAGACGCCCGCGCGACAGGAGGAGCACCAGGACTCCCCAGGACAGCCAGACCCAGGATACGTAGCCGAGCGCCGTGATCGCCACCCAGATGGCTTGCGCCACGCGGTAGTGCCAGCGCGGCAGGACGGCATACAGGACGTGTCCGCCGTCGAGCTGCGAGATGGGGAGCAGGTTGAGCATGGTGACGAACATGCCGACCCAGCCGGCGAACGCGAGGGGATGCAGCCTGATCGCGGACGCGCCGCCGAGGATGAGGCGACGCAGCGCCCACGTCACGAACGAGTCCCCTACTGGGAGATAGGGGTTGGCCCCGAAATAGACGATCATCCCGGTCCAACCTTCCTGGGGGGGAGCGACGGGATGACTGAGCGCGAGCCCGGCGACGAGCGTCGGGAGAGCGATGACGAACCCGGCGATCGGCCCGGCGACGCCGACGTCGAACAATTGGCGGCGATCCGTCACGACGGTGCGCAGCCGAATGAAGGCGCCCATGGTCCCGATGAACGACGGTAGCAGCGGCACCGGGATGAAGTACGGTGGCGACACGTCGAGCAGGTAGTGGCGGGCCGTGGTGTAATGGCCCAGCTCGTGGCACAGGAGAATCGCGAGGAGCGGGAGCGAGAACACGAGCCCGGTGGACCAGGCGCGCACGAACCCCGGATAGCCGGGATGCCCGCTCGTGAAGAACGTCAGCATGCCGGTGTACGGAATTCCCCCGGCCAGCACCGCCAGTGGGCGAGCACGGCGGCGAGCGCCGGGGACGGCCCGGCATGGGCCGGATGTACAAGTGCATCAACGACTTCCCGGTCCGGGAGCGACGCCGTCCGCCACGCGACCAGAAACGCGCTCAGGTCCACGGAATACCCTTGACTCGGGGTGCGGGGAACCCTACTATAGCTCTCTCGCACCCCTTCGAACTCCCTGATTCCATTTTCGACGCGTTCACTTCCCCACCCCGGGGTTTCGCCCGCCGTAGAACTACGGAGCAAAGGCACACGTGGATATCGCTGAACTGAAGAGAAAATCCGTCGCGGAACTGCACGCGATGGCCGAGACCCTGAACATCACCAACTACTCAGGGCTCCGCAAGCAGGACCTGATCTTCCGCATCGAACAGTCCCTGCTCGACTCCGACACCGTCCTGCGCGGCGAGGGCGTCCTCGAGATCCTTCCCGAAGGTTACGGCTTCCTGCGCAGTCCGGACTGGAACTACCTGTACGGGCCCGACGACATCTACGTCTCTCCGAGCCAGATCAAGCGGTTCGACCTGCGTACAGGGGACACGATCATGGGCCAGGTGCGACCGCCCAAGGAGGGTGAGCGCTACCTCGCCCTGCTGAAGGTCGAGGTGGTGAACGGCGACGAGCCGGAGAAAGCCAAGCACCGGGTCGCATTCGACAACCTGCGGCCCCGCTACCCCGAGCGGCGCATCAAGCTCGAGCGCAAGGACGGGGACCTGTCGATGCGAGTGATGGACATCCTGAGCCCCATCGGCATGGGCCAGCGCGGCCTCATCGTCTCGCCGCCCAAGGCCGGCAAGACCATCCTGCTCCAGAAGCTCGCCAACTCCGTCATCGAAAACCACCCCGAGGTCTACCTCATCGTGCTGCTCATCGACGAGCGGCCCGAGGAGGTGACGGACATGGAGGAGAACGTCAAAGGCCCGAGCGTCGAGGTGATTTCCTCCACGTTCGACGAGCCGGCCGATCGCCACGTCCAGGTGGCCGACATGGTGATCGAGAAGGCCAAGCGCCTGGTGGAGCACGGCAAGGACGTGGTCATCCTGCTCGACTCGATCACCCGCCTGGGCCGCGCCCACAACGTGGTCGTACCGCACTCGGGCAAGATTCTGTCGGGCGGCGTGGACGCGAACGCGCTGCAGAAGCCCAAGCGCTTCTTCGGCGCCGCGCGCAACATCGAGGGCGGCGGCTCGCTCACCATCCTCGCCACGGCGCTGATCGATACGGGGTCGCGGATGGACGAGGTGATCTTCGAGGAGTTCAAGGGCACCGGCAACATGGAGGTGATCCTCGATCGGCGGATCGCCGAGCGCCGCACCTTCCCGGCGATCGACGTGCAGCGGTCCGGCACCCGCAAGGAAGAGATCCTGCTCTCCAAGGAAGAGCTCAACAAAGTGTACCTGCTCCGCAACTTCCTCGCCGACATGCCGCCGGTCGAAGCGATCGAGTTCCTGTTGGAGCGGCTCAAGCGCACCAAGACGAACAACGAGTTCTTCGCGACCATGGCGCAGGGGTGACGGGCGGCCGACGCGAGGGCCGGCTGCTCGGCGTCGACTGGGGCGAGCGTCGCATCGGCGTCGCCCTCTCCGATGAGACGCGCACGCTCGCGCAGCCCCTGACCACTCTCACCCGCCGCACCGGCAAACGCTTCCCCATGCGCGAGTTTCTCACCCTGCTCGAGCACCACGCCGTGACCGGCATCGTGGTCGGCCTGCCGCTCGACCAGGAGGGGGCCGAGGCGGAAGCGGCCACCGCCGCGCGGGCGCTCGCCGCCGACATCGCGCGCCGCTCGGGACAGGCGGTCGAGCTGTGGGACGAGCGGCTCACCACGGCGCGCGCGCTCCGGGCCGTGCGCGCGATGGGGGGGTCGACCCGGGGCCGCAAGGAGGACGTGGACGCGCTCGCGGCGGCGGTATTGCTGCAGCACTACCTGGACGCCCGGCGAGGGGGAGCAACGTGACCATGATTGCGGATTGGCGATTGCGGATTGCGGATTGGACGCACGCCTGTCGAATCCGCAATCCCAAATCCGCAATCCGCAATTGGCTGCTCCTCGCCCTCGCTGCTTGCAGCTCCCCCGACGGCCCACGGGTAACCGTGACTATCCCCCCCGGCTCCACCCTCGACGCCGCCGTCGACTCGCTCGCCGCCAACCACGTGATCGACCATCCCGGCTCGTTCCGGCTCTACGCGAGGCTGCGCGGGCTGGCCGGCTCGCTCAAGAGCGGCGTCTACCTGCTGCGACAGGACGAATCCTGGTCCGACGTCGTGGCGGCGCTCGAGCGCGGACGGGGGGTCGAGCAGCGCTTCATCGTGCGGGAGGGCTTGCGGCTCGCCGAGGTGGCCGACCTCGCCCGGGCCCAGCTCAAGATTCCCCGGGATTCCTTCCTTGCAGCGGCCGAAGATTCCGTGCTGCTGGCGAACGGCGGCCTTCCCGTCGACGCGCCGAGCGCCGAGGGATACCTGTTCCCCACCACGTACCTGCTGCCGCTCCGCATCGGGGCGCGCGAGCTGGTACGCGTGATGATCCACCAGTTCACCCAGCAGTGGAGCCCGGAGTGGCAGGCGCGGCTCGACTCCCTGCACTTCTCGCGGCACGAGCTCGTCACCCTCGCGTCGATTGTCGAGGCAGAGGTGCGCTACGACCCCGACCGGCCGTTCGTCTCCGCGGTCTATCATAACCGCCTGAAACGGGGAATGCGGCTCGAGGCCGACCCGACAGTGAGCTACGCCTACGGACGGCGACTCAGGAGAGTGTGGGAGAAGAACCTGGCGGTGCGCTCACCCTACAACACGTATCTGCACGCCGGGCTCCCGCCCGGTCCCATCGGGCAGCCGGGCCGCGCCGGCCTCGTCGCGGCGCTCTATCCCGCCGACGTGCCCTTCCTGTACTTCGTGGCGCAGCCTGATGGCAAGCACATCTTCTCGGCGACCTACGCCGAGCACTTGGCCGCGATCCGGCACGTCAAGCAATTGCGGCGCGCAGCGCGCGCGCCGCCGCCGCCGGGTCGGCAGCCTCCCACACCGCGCCGATGACGGCGACGCCGGCCGCCCCCGCCCGCATGAGGGCCGACGCGTTGCCCGCGGTGATGCCGCCGATCCCGATCACCGGGATACCGGGCGGGGCGAGCTGCGCGAGTCGCCCGAATCCCTCGGCCCCGAGTGGCGCGCCGGCATCGGGCTTGTTCGCTGTGGCGAAGCAGGGGCCGACGCTCCAGTAGTCCGCAGGCCAGGCCCGTCCTCGCTCCGCCTCGGCCGGTGAGCCGACCGACAGGCCGAGCAAGAAGCCGGGCGGCACGTGGGGTCGGAGCCGGTCGAGGGGCGGGTCCTCCTGGCCCAGGTGGGCCCCCGCCGCGCCGGCGGCGAGCGCCACGTCCACCCGGTCGTTCACGATCACCGGCAGCGCGAGGGCGCCGACGAGCGCCCGGGCCAGCGCCACAACGTCGCTGGGCGGTGCATCTTTCAGGCGCACCTGGATGATGGTGGCGCCCCCGCCGCCCGCCACGGCCCGGCGGCACGTCTCGACCGGATCGCGCCCCTTGAGAACGCCCGCATCCGTGATCACCATCAAGCGCAACTGACGACCTAGTGCCATGAGCAAAACCCTGCGTGGACTGCGCGGCGCGACCACCGCCGCAGCCAACTCCGGCCAGGCCATCCTGGACGCGACGGCCGAGCTGTTGCGCGCGCTCCAGGAGGCGAACGGCTTCCAGCCCGAGGAGGTCGAGAGCGCCATTTTCACGTCATCCCCGGACCTCACCGCCGAGTACCCCGCACGCGCGGCACGCCTGCTCGGCTGGAGCGACGTGCCGCTGCTCGGTGCGGCGGAGGTTGCGGTTCCCGACGGCGTACCGCGCTGCATCCGCGTCCTGCTCCACTTCTACACCGCCAAGCCGCAACGCGAGCTGAAACATATGTACCTGCGCGACGCGGCCAAGCTGCGTCCGGACCGGAACAAGTGACCGACAGCGCGGTCACGACCCGGGCCGTCATCGTGTCCGCGAAGGGCGCCGCCCGCTGGAAGGCGGGGCATCCCTGGATCTACCGCACCGACGTGTATAACGAGCCGCGTGATGCCCCCGGCATCGTGACGGTCACCGACCGTCGCGGCCGGCACCTCGGCCAAGCCCTGTACTCGCCCGCGTCGGAAATCCGGTTGCGCCTGCTCACGACCGGGCGCGAGCCTATCGACGCGACCTGGTGGGCCGACCGGATCGCCGCGGCCGCGCGTCGACGCGCCGGCATCCCGGCCACCGCGTACCGCGTGGTCCACGGCGAAGCGGACGGCCTGCCGTCCCTGGTGGTGGATCGCTACGGAGCGTACGTCGTGGCGCAGCTGCTCTCGGCCGGCCTCGAGCAGGCGCGCGCGGACGTGCTGGACGGGATCGGCACCGCCCTCGCGCCCGAGGGGATCCTGCTGCGCAACGACACCACGGTGCGGCGCCACGAGGGGCTGGCGCTCGAGGTCGTACCGGCGCGCGGTACGGTCCCGGACACGGTGGCGGTGGAGGAAGCCGGCGTTCACTACCTCGCCGCACCGCGCACGGGCCAGAAGACGGGGGCGTTCCTCGACCAGCGCGAGAACCGCATCCTCGTGGGGGAGCACACGGGTGCGGGCCGGGCGCTGGATCTCTTCACCTACCACGGCTCGTTCGCGCTCCACCTCGCCCAGCGCGCCAGTGAGGTGATGGCGGTGGACTCGAGCGCCGATGCGTTGGCGCGGGGGCGCGAGAATGCCGCGCTCAACGACCTCACGAACATCACCTGGCGCGAGGCGAACGCGTTCGATCTGCTGCGCGAGCTGGAGCGGCGGGAAGAGCTGTTCGACACCATCGTGCTCGACCCGCCGGCGTTCGCGAAGTCGAAGCAGAGCGTTCCACGGGCGCTCGCCGGCTACAAGGAGATCAACCTCCGCGCCATGCGCCTCGTCGGCCCGGGCGGGGTGCTGTTCACCTGCTCCTGCTCCTACCATGTCACTCGGGCCGCCTTCCTCGACATGCTGGGCGACGCCGCGCGCGATGCGGGCCGCCGCCTCCAGCTCCTCGCCCTCACCGGGGCGGGCCGGGACCACCCGGAGCTGGTCAACGTACCGGAGACCGGCTACCTGAAGGGCGCCCTCCTCCGAGCCGTTGACTAAACCGCTGTCCCTTACAACCTTGCAGTCCTGTCCATGCCGGCGTCCGCCCTGGTCCGCCGAGTCTTTATCGGCCTCTTCGTCGCCAACCTGGCGGTCGTGGGGGTGAAGCTGGCGGTGGGGATCACGTCCGGCTCCCTCGCCGTGCTCGGCGGGGCGGTGGATTCGTGCGTGGATGCGCTCAACAACGTGCTCGCCTTGATCATCGTGCGGGTGGCCGGGAAGGAGCCCGATGAGGACCACCCGTACGGCCACGGCAAGTTCGAGACGCTGGGCGCGCTGGCCATTGTGGGATTCCTGTCGATCACCTGCTTCGAGCTGGTGCGGGAGGCGGTCAACCATTTTGTGAGCGGCAGCCATCGGGTCGACGTCAGCGACTTTCAGCTGGCGCTCCTCGTTCTCACGCTCGGCGCGAACGTGCTCATCACGTGGTACGAGCACCGCCGCGGGATCGAGCTCGGCAGCGAGCTCCTCGTGGCCGACGCAGCCCACACCCGCGCCGACGTCTTCATTACGGTCGGCATCCTGGTCGGCATCCTGCTCACGCGACAGGGGTGGTGGTGGGCCGATTCGGCGGTCGCGATCATCGTGGCCCTGGTGATCGTCCTCGTGGCCTATCGCATCCTCGCGCGCACCGTGCCGGTGCTCGTGGACCAGCGCGCCATCCCGACGCGCGACATCCAAAACGCCGCCCAGGCCGTCCCGGGGGTCAAGAGCGCCTACGGGATCCGCTCGCGTGGGCCCTCCGACCTGCGCTACGCCGAGGTTACGGTGTGCGTCGACCGTCACGCCGACGTGGAGTCCGCGCACGCGATCGCCGATCAGGTGGAGGAGCGGCTCAAGCGCGACCTGCGGCTGCACGAAGTCACCGTGCACGTCGAGCCATGCTGAGCCTCTCGGGAGAGCAGCGCTCCCGCACCGCGCGGCGGCCGCCGCGCTCGCTCAAGCAGGAGTACCAGGAGTTCCTGCTGCAGCGTATCGAGGAGTACAAGAACGCCCTGACGCGCGAGGAGCTGCTGGAGATCGGCGACGAGGCGGTGCGCGAGCTCGAGGAGAGCGCCGCGGGGCAGTACCTCCTCACCGAGGTGCTGCTGCTCGAGCACGTCGACCGCATCATCGCCCGGCGGCTGCGGCTGCCTGCGTTCCCCCGCTGGCGCCAGAAGCACCGCGCGCTGCGCGCCGCGCAGCGGGCGCCGACGCATTGGGACCTCGAATCGGATGGCCCGCTCGTCAGCGCGGTGCGCCGTCTCGAACCCGGCGACCTGGCGGTCGTGGTCGGTGCCGCCGCGCTCCCAGCCGCCCTGTTCATCGCGGCCCACGACGCCGAGGTGTTCCTCGTGGATCACGACCTCGGGGCCGTCGAAGGGGCGGAGAGCCGGGCCGTCACCGAACAGCTCGCCGGCCGATTCCAGGCGCTGGTCGTCACCTTCGGCAGCTGGTTCCCGGACGTGGCGCCGAGCCTGGTGATCATCGATCCCGCCGCCCTCGCACCGGCGCGCGCCCGTGACCGCCACGCGCTGCTCGCCGAGCTGCAGCTGCGCACCCGCCCGGGCGGCGTGCACGTGATCCTCCCCAGCCCCGCGGCGAGGGAGGTGATCCCGCTCGCCCCCGAAGCGCTCCAGGCTCAGTACGGCGGCTGGGAGATCGTCCGTCGCCGCCGCAGCAAGGCGAGCGCCGGTTTCACGGCCACGAAGCCGGAGCGTCAGCTGGACACGGCCCTGAACGTGTCCGAGTAGCCACTCCACCCCGCACCACCCCGTTAACCTGTTGTAAGACGGTACGTTGTAAGAGGACGCGACTGGCAGAGTTGTTGCACTTACATCGCACGTCCTATAACTCACAGCGGTTCTCAATGACCAGCTTGCCATTAGTCCTCGACGACGACGAGCCGATCGGTATCATTCTGCGGGCCGGCCGGAAGATGCTGCGCCCGGCGAAGATCTGGGCGTATTGCTGGTTCACCGACGAGGCCGAGGGGGGGGCGAGCGACCACACGCATCGCCATCTGCCCGAGCACATCGACTGACGCCTCGGCGGGGTCGGCCCAGAGCCGGCCCTTCACAGGCCATGGCGACCCTCACGATCAACGGCCGCTCGGTCAGTGCCGACCCCGAACAAACAATCCTGGAAGCAGCCCGCGCCGCGGGGATCCGGGACATCCCCACGCTGTGCTGGTATCCCAAGCTGCCGGTAGTCGGGAATTGCCGCATCTGCCTGGTGTCGGTGGAGGGGCAGGCGAAACTGCTCCCGGCCTGCGCCACCAAGGTGGCGGACGGGATGGTGGTGCAGAGCGAGTCCCACGCGGCGGTCGAAAACCGCAAGGGCGTGCTCCGGCTGCTGCTCGAGCGCTACCCGGGCGAGCATCTGAGGAACGGCGGCCGGGGGCGACCCCGCAACGAGTTCGAGGAGTACGTCGTGCGCTCTGGGGTCGTTCCCACGCCCGTCGGGGAGCGCGACCTCGTCCTGCGCCACGGCGACGAGCGGCCCGGCGACGCAATGATCCGACACGACATGAGCACGTGCATCCTGTGCACGCGCTGCGTACGAGCGTGTGAGGACATCCAGGTGGTCGGCGTGCTCGACGTGGGCCAGCGCGGTGAGCACACCGAGATCATCGTCGGCGCGGACGGCGACCCGGACAAGGCGGGGTGCACGTGGTGCGGGGAATGTGTACGGGTATGCCCGACGGGCGCGATCTTCGAGGTGATGCCGCGCGAGCGGTTCGCGCCCGAGCAGGTCCTCCACCCCGACAAGACGGTCCGCTCGGTCTGCCCGTACTGCGGCGTCGGCTGCCAGGTGGACCTGCACGTCGCCGGCGAGCAGGTCATCCGCGTCACCTCGCCCGACATCGAGCTCGACACGCCCAACCAGGGCTCGACCTGCGTGAAGGGCCGCTTCGGCTACGACTTTCCCCAGCACCACGATCGCCTCAGGACGCCGCTGATCCGCAAGGGCTGGGAGAAGGAGCAGGGCCGCTGGGTTTGGCGCGGCCGCACCGGGAAGAATCGCCGGGGTGGGCCGTGGCAGACCATCGAGGGTGAGGGCCAGAACCCGAAGCCGGCGGGCCCGCCGCGCTCGGTGGGAAAGTCGGTGCGCGACCTACCGCTGCTCGAGCGCGTAGACCTGGACGTTCGGGACCGGGTGGCGACGCCGCCGTCATGGTACGAGCCGTTCCGCGAGGCCACGTGGGACGAGGCGCTCGAGCTCACGGCGCAAGAGCTGCTGCGTCTCAAGCGCGAGCGCGGCCCCGCTTCCCTGGCCTGCTTCTCCTCGGCCAAGTGCTCGAACGAAGAGAACTACCTGATGATGCGGATGTTCCGCGCCGCGCTCGGCACCAACAACATCGACCATTGCACGCGGCTGTGTCATTCCACGTCGGTCGCGGCGATGCAACGCGCCCTCAATACGTCGGCGGCGTCGGGCTCGATGCGCGAGGTTGAGCACGCCGCCGACGTCATTTTCATCGCCGGCGCGAACACCACCGAGTCGCACCCGGTGTTCGGCGCCGCCATCAAGCGGGCCCACCAACGCGGCGCCACACTCATCGTGGCCGATCCGCGGAAGACGGAGCTCGCGGGGCGGGCGGACATCCACCTGCAGATGCAGCCGGGCACCGACGTGGCGCTCTTCAATGCGATGCTGCATCACATCGTCGCCCAGGGTTTGCAGGACGAACGGTTTGTCGCCGAGCGGATGCACGCCTTCGACAAAGTGCGGGAGTCGGTCAAGGCGATGACGCCGGACGTAGCCGCGAAGATCACCGGTGTCCCCGCGGAGCGGATCCGCTGGGCCGCCGAGATCTACGCCAAGGGGCCGCGCACCAGCACGTTGTGGGCGATGGGGCTCACCCAGCACGCCAACGGGACGGATCTCGTCACGTCCCTTCTGAACCTGATGCTCGCCTGCGGGATGATCGGGCGCTGGGGTGCCGCGATGATGCCGGTGCGCGGGCAGAACAACGTCCAGGGTGCTTCGGACGTCGGCGCGATTCCCTTCGTCTATACCGACTACCGACCGGTCAGGGATCCGAAGAACCGCGCGGAGTACGCCGAGGCGTGGGGCGTCCCGGCAGAGTCCCTCTCGCTGAAGGAGGGCCTCATGGTGACCGAGATCGTGAAGGAGGAGAGCGGCGTTCGGGGGATGTACATCATGGGCGAGAACCCGATCATCTCGGACCCGGACATCGCACACGCCGAGCACTGGTTCCAGGAGCTCGAATTCCTCGCGGTGCACGACCTGTTCCTCACGGAGACCGCGCGCTACGCCGACGTGGTCCTTCCCGGCTCCAGTTTCGCCGAGAAGACGGGTACGTTCGTGAACACCGAGCGCCGCATTCAGCTCGCCCGCAAGGCGGTGGCCACGCCAGGGCAGGCGCGCGGCGACCTCGAGATCCTGATCGACCTGTCGAACCGCCTCGGGCTCAAAACCCGCTTCCAGACGGCGGAAGAAGTGATGCGGGAAATCGCGCGGGTGACTCCGTCGTGGCGCGGCGTGACCTACCCGCGGCTCGAAGGGGCGGGACTGCAGTACCCGGTGCCGACGGACGACTCGGCCGGGACCTCGTTCCTGTTCGACGACCGGTTCCCGACGGCCGACGGGAAGGGCGTCTTCGTTCCCGTCGAGTACGCGCCGCCCGTCGAGCTTCCCGACAAAGCGTATCCGTTCGTGATGAACACGGGGCGCCAGCTGTATCACTGGCATACGGGCACGATGACGCGGCGCGCGTCGGGCCTGGACCAGCGCGAGCCTACGCCGATCGTCGAGATCCACGCCGACGACGCCCGCGAGCTCGGGCTCGAGGACGGCGACCTCGTGCGGCTGACCTCGCGCCGCAACACGATGGTGAGCTCGTGCCGTATCTCCGAGCGCGTGGCCCGGGGCCAGGTGTTCGTGCCGTTCCACTTCCGCGAGGCTGCGGCCAACCTGCTGACCAATCCGGTGCTCGACCCGTACGCGAAGATGGCGGAGCTCAAGTGCTGCGCGGTGCGGCTGGACCCGGCGCACGTCGCCGTCGCGGACTAACCGACCCTTTCTCGTCGCCGTAGATTCCGCGCCCCATGGATCTCGGTCTCGCGGGCCGCGTCGCGTTGGTGTGCGGCAGCACCAAGGGGTTGGGGCGTGCCGTCGCAAAGGCGCTGGCACAGGAGGGCGCCCGCGTGGCCATCAACGGCCGCCACGAGGACTCCCTGGAGCAGGTGGCGCACCAGCTCTCCTCCGAGGCCGCCCACGCGGTGCTGCCGTTCGTGGCCGACGTGGGGGACTCGGCCCAGGCCGAGGGCCTGGTGGCGCGGGTCCACCACGAGATGGGGCGCCTCGACGTGCTGTTCTGCAATGCGAGCGGTCCGCCGGCGGCGTCGTTCACCCATCAGCCGGCCGAGGCCTTCCAGCGCGCCCTGGAGGTGAACCTCCTGTCCACGGTCCATCTCGCTCGCGCCGCCGTGCCCATCATGCGGAAGGTCCAGTGGGGCCGCATCATCTGCCTCGCGTCCGTCGCCGCCAAACAGCCCCTGCCGGGGCTCATCCTCTCCACCACCGCGCGCGCCGGTGTCCTGGGGTTCGCGAAGGCCCTGGCCGACGAGGTCGCGCCCGAGGGGATCACCGTGAACGTCGTGTGTCCCGGCTTCATCGCGACGGAGCGGATCACGGCGCTCACCGAGACGCGCGCGAAGCGCGAGCAGCGCGCGTCGCAGGACGTGATGCGCGAGATGATCGCGGGTATCCCGCTCGGCCGCATGGGCCGCACCGACGAGCTCGCGGCGGCGGTCGCGTTCCTCGCGTCCGAGCGGGCCAGCTATATTACCGGCGCCGTGCTGCAGGTCGACGGCGGGTTCACGCGGTCCATCTTCTGACGCTTCCCGCCTCCCGCATCCCGCATCCCGAGCTTTCATGCAAGCGATCGTAAAAGAGAAGCGTGCTCCCGGTCTCAAGGTGACGACCGTGCCGAAGCCGTCCCCCGGCCCGGGCGAGGTGCTCATCGCGGTGCGGCATGCCGGGGTGTGCGGCACCGACGTCCATATCGCCGACTGGGACGCGTGGGCAGAGGGCCGCATCAAGCCGCCCGTGGTCGTGGGCCACGAGTTCGCGGGCGAGATCGTGGCGGCGGGCGACGGCGTGGCCGAGCTCAAGCCCGGCCAGCTGGTGACCGCAGAGGGGCATATCGTGTGCGGGCACTGCCTCCAATGCCTGACGGGCAACAGCCACATCTGCAAAAACACGCGCATCATCGGCGTGGATCGCGACGGGGCGTTCGCCGAGTACATCGCCATGCCCGCCACCAACGTGCTGCCCCTCGACGGCATTCCGACCACCGTCGGCGCCATCATGGACCCCATGGGGAACGCCTTCCACGCGGTCCTGACCGCCGAGATTCAGGGCAGCTCCGTCTTCGTGGTGGGGTGCGGGCCGATCGGCTGCTTCGCGGTGGGCATCGCCCGCGCCGCCGGCGCCGCCAAGGTGATCGCCTCGGACGTGAACGCCAAGCGGCTGGCGCTGGCGCGCCGCATGGGGGCGCACGTCACGATCAACGCCGCCACGGAGGACGTGGTACGCACCGTGCTGGCCGAGACCGGCGGCGAGGGCGCCGACGTGGTGTGCGAGATGTCGGGCGTGCCGTCCGCCTTGCACCAGGCGTTCGCCGCCGTGCGCCTGGGAGGGCGGGTGCAGCTGCTCGGCATCCCCAAGGGCGAGGTGCCGATCGATTTCGCCAGCGAGATCATCTTCAAGGGGATCACCGTGTACGGCGTGATCGGCCGCAAGATGTACGAGACTTGGGACCAGATGCGCCGCTACCTCACCGCCGGGCTGCTCGATCCGCGACCGGTGATTACACACCAGTTTCCGCTCGCGCAGATCGACGAGGCCCTCGCCGCCATCCGCGCGGGCGACGCGGGCAAGATCATCCTGGAGATCGCATGAGCTTTGCCGCCCGGCTCGAGGCCGAACTCGCGCAGTTCAAGCAGGACGGGGTCTACAAGCGTCTCAACTACCTCGAAGGGCCGCAAGCCGCAAGAAGCAAGATGCAAGGGCGCGGCGAGGTCGTCATCCTCTCCTCCAACAACTATCTCGGTTTATGCAGTGCGCCGGAGGTCGTCGCCGCGGGCAAACGCGCCCTCGACCAGTTCGGGGCCGGGACGGGCTCCGTGCGCTTCATCTGCGGCACCTTCACCATCCACCGGGAGCTCGAGCGGGCGCTCGCCCGGTTCGTCGGCTGTGAGTCGTCACTCACATACGTCAGCTGCTGGAACGCGAATGAGGGACTCGTCCCGACCCTGCTGGGCGAGCAGGACATCGTGATCTCCGACCAGCTCAACCACGCGTCGATCATCGACTCGATCCGGCTCGCGAAGACCATCACGAAGTGCCAGACCGCGGTATATCGCCATTCGGACATGGCCGACCTCGAGGACAAGCTGCGCGCGGCCCAAGCGACGAACGCCCGGCTCAAGCTCATCTTTACCGATGGCGTGTTCTCCATGGAAGGCGACATCGCCAGGCTGCCGGACATCGCGGCCCTCGCCCGGCGGTACGACGCGGTCGTCGCCATCGACGACTCGCACGCGACCGGCGTGCTGGGCCGCTCGGGCCGGGGCACTGCGGAGCACTACGGCATGCTGGGCCAGGTGGACATCATCACGTCCACCCTGGGAAAGGCGCTCGGCGGCGCGGCAGGTGGCTTTACGGCGGGACCCGCCGCCCTCGCCGACTATCTCACGCAGCGCTCCCGCCCGCAGCTCTTCTCGAACGCCCTCCCCCCCACCGTGGCGGGGAGCGCCCTCGCGGCGGTGGACTACGTCCAGCGGCACCCCGAGCTCGTGACCCGGCTCCACGAGCACGCCCGCTACTTCCGGGAGCGCCTCCTGGCCCTGGGGTTCAAGCCGCGCCCGGGGGAGACCCCAATCGTACCGGTGATCCTGGGGGAAACGGCCCAGGCGATCCGGATGAGCGAGGCCCTGCTGGACGAGGGCGTGTTCGTGACCGGGTTCGGCTATCCGGTAGTCCCCCAGGGGCATGCCCGGATCCGTTGTCAGCTGTCAGCGGCGCACACCCGGGACGACCTCGACTTCGCGCTGGGGGCCTTCCGGCGGGTGGGGACCAAGCTGGGCCTCATCTAGCCTCGAGTTTCGGTATATATTCGGTATCTCCTTCAAGTACTTTCAAGGTTCAGAGGCTTAAAGCGAAGGGGTATCGCGTTTTCCGGACGAATTCCCTATTTTGGGGGTCGCTTTTTGACCCCGAGGAGTCGTCCCATGCGGGTAGTCACGGTCATCGCGGTGCTGCTGGTAGGCGGGGCCGCCACACTCGACGCCCAGCACCAATTCCAGTTCGAGTTCGGCGGGTTCGCTGCTTACACGCGCTTCGATCGCGCCTTCGCGCTCGACAACCAGATCGGGGGCGGGGGCCGGATCGGCTTCTGGATCACGAACTGGCTGGGGATCGAGGGCGACGGCTTGTACCAGCGACCCCGTCCGAAGGCCGGGGGGGCGAATTTCCCGGTGTGGTTCGCTTCGGGGAGCATCGTGCTGAACTTCGGCTCCGAGAAGAGCTTCTACATCCTGGGCGGCTACTCGGCCATGGACTTCAACAGCTCGGCCCTCGGGGGCTTTCGCGACGCCGGCGTGCATGGCGCCATCGGCGACCGCATCTACATCTCGGACCGGGCGGCGTTGCGCGTCGAGGCGCGCGCCTACTACGCACCCAACACCCAGTTCCCCGGCGGCACCTGGGGGGGGCAAGTGGTCGGCTCGGCGGGGCTGTCGTTCTTCCTCGGCCCCACCCATCGCGAATCCCCGTATCCCGAGGTCCCCAAGGAGAAGCGCGACTCGATCCTGGCGGCGGGCGGCAAGGTCCCTGAAGCGCGGCCGCAGGGCGGTCCCAGCTATGAGTCGCGGTCGAGTGATTGGCAGCACAAGTGGTACTGGGGCGGCGAAGCCGGCATCTTCGTGTTCCGCACCAACTTCGACAGCTACTCCTTCGAGCCGACGTTTGGCGGGCATTGGCTGATCACGGGGAAGCGGACGGCGCTGTACGTGTCGTTCGAACAGTCGTTTTTCATCTCCCCCCGCCACGTGACCATCGTCGAGCCCGACGGAACGGTGAATCCGGGAAACGTCCAGTTCAACAACTTGCGCCGCATCATGGTGGGCGTGCTCGCCTTCCCGGCGCAGCTCCGCGTGGAGCCGTTCGCGGGCGGCGGGTTCGCCATTATGGAGGCCTTGAACGTCCAGGTGAACTGCTCGAGCTGCGTCGGCTCCGATCTCGGCCAGCTCCAGGACGTGGCCGACCGAGCGGCGACCAAGGCGTTTTTCTGGTGGATGGGCGGCGTCGACATCAAGCAAGGTCGGCTCGCGCTGTACGGCCACTACGTCCTGACATCGGCGGCGGCCAACTTCCTGATTCAGGGCACCACGCACACCTTCCAGGGCGGCGTCCGTTATTCCCTCGGCACCTCCAAGGAGGGCGTCACGGACCAGCGGTAAGCACCCGCAGGAAGTTCTCGCCCAGGATCTTGCGGACGTCGCCGTCCGAGTAGCCGCGGGCCTCGAGGGCCCGGACGAGCGCGGGCAGCGACGTCGCGTCCTTCATGGGCCGGGGCAGCACGCTGATCCCGTCGAAGTCGCTGCCCAGCCCGACGTGGTCGATCCCCATCACCTGCACCGCGTGATCGATGTGATCCAGCAGGCGGTCGATCGTGGGGACGTCGAGGCTCTCGGCGTGCTGGCCGACGAATTTGTCCACCTCGAACGCCGACTCGCCGGGCCGGCCGCGATGGCGCGCCCGGATCGAATCGGTCTGAGGCTTGAGCCGGCGACGCATCTCTTCGTACTGGTCCCGGAAGTGGTCGTCCAAGAACACGGGATAGAAGTTGATCCCCACGACGCCGCCGTTCCGAGCGATGGCACGGAGCTGCTCGTCGCTCAAGTTGCGTGGGTGGTGCGCCAGGGCCCGGCACGACGAGTGCGACGCGATTACCGGTCGCGTGCTGGTATTCAGGACGTCCCGCAACGTGGCGTCGGACACATGTGAGACGTCCACCAGCATGCCCAGCTGGTTCATCCGTCCCACCACCTGGCGTCCGAACGACGTGAGCCCGCCGTGCCGCTCGGGGTCGGTGGACGAGCCCGCCCAGTCGTTCCCGTTGTTCCAGGTCAGCGTCATGTAGCGCACCCCGAGCCGGTACAGCGAGTCGAGCTTTTCGAGCGAGTTCTCGATCGCATGCCCACCCTCGACCCCCATGAGCGCCGCGACGTGGCGCCGCGCCGCCGCGGCCCGGACTTCATCGGCCGTGGTGGCCAGCTCCACGTCGCGGTTGGTGTCCGCGAGCGCGCGCACGGCCCCGATCAGGTCCAGGGCGCGCTGAAACGCCGTGCCCCGGGCATAGCGGGCGTCCACCCAGATCGAGAAGAACGCGGCGGTGAGCCCGCCCTCGCGCATGCGCGGGACGTCGATGTGCCCATCGGCGAGCCGGGTTGTGATATCGGCCTTCATGTCGAGCATGCGCTGCGGCGTGTCGATGTGGCCGTCCACGATGATGGGCTGTTGGAGCACGAGCAGCAGTCCTAGCGGGAGGCCCATGGTGAGCCCTCGATCAGAAACCGCAGCGGCCAGTCGGTGGCGTGGGTGATGCCGATGCGCGGTGTCACGCTGATGGCGTGATACTGTCGTGATTGGTTTCGCACGATACGCAGCCGGCCTCTCGTGAGCGGAAGACCGTCGTGCCGACCGGTCACGCCCAGCGCCTGGCACAGCTTGGCGGGACCCGAACAGAGGTCGCGGTCCGCAACGCGCGCGCCCCCGCGTCGCCGCCGCATCGTCGCCAGCCCCTCGAGGGGTTCGAGCGCGCGGATGAGCACGGCGGCGGGAAGTCCCGCGCGCTCAGTCACGGCATTGAGACACCAGTGCATCCCGTAGGTGAAATAGACGTACGCGGTACCCGGGCGCTCGAACAGGCTGGCGTTGCGGCGCGTGCGGCGTGCGCCATACCCGTGCGACGCGGGGTCATGGGTGCCGAGATAGGCTTCGGTCTCGACGATCCGGCCGGCGGTGCGACGGCCTCCGAGCTCGCTCAGGAGAACGTGTCCCAAAAGCCCACGCGCGACCTCAGGAGTAGGTCGCGCGTAGAACGACGCCGGCAGGGCAGCGCGTTTCACGGCCCGCCGGTGAGCCCGCGCTTCACCTTTGACCAGAAGGACTCTCCGCCGCCCCCGGAATCGACCTCAGGCTCACGCGCCGGTGGGGGGGGCTTGGGTGCAGGAGGCGGTGCGGGCTCGGCCCGAGCCGTGCGCGGCTCCGGGGCTTCTCGGGGCTCGAGGCGGTCCCTTCCCACCCGATCTCCGCGCTCCGCCCGGCCCTCTCCCCCCCCAGCCCCACGACCCCGGCCGCCCCGGCCGCGACCACCCCGGCGGCCCCGGCCACCCCGTTCTCCCCGCTCCGGCCGCTCGCCCAGGTCCGAACGCTCACTCTCGTCGCGGCCCCCCCCTCCCCCGGCCCTCCCCGTTCTACCGGGGTCGCCGGCCGCGCCACCACTCCCGCCACGGCGACCACGTCCGCCGCGGCCGCGGCCACCGCGCTCGCGTCGCTCGTCGTCGCCTGCCGGCGCGCCTGTGGGAACGCTATCGCTGCCGAACGGCTCCGGCACCGCGGCCGCCGCGGGGGGCGGGGGGGGCGGGGGGGGGAGCTTGGGCGGCAGCAGCTCGATCCGAGGCTTGAAGTTCGGGTCCATCTCGACGACGCCGATCTTCGGGATCTCGGGGGGCGCGACGCGTGGCCCACGCGAGCCCCGACGGAACCGCGCACTGCGCGAGGGAATACCGGTGGCGGGCGGGCTCGCCGGCCGCATCGATGGCGGGGCAGAGGACTCGGGCATCGGGGGATCGAGCGCCTCGTCGGCATCGCTGACGGCGGCGGGCTCGGCCTGCGGTGTGTCGGCAGACGGCGTCGTGTCCCGCAGCTTCACGGTGTACGCCCCGTCGTCCTCTTTGGCGAGGTCGATCAACTCTCGGTCGTGTGCCTGGCGCAGCAGCTTCTGCACCTGGGCCGGCTCGACCGGCTCCTCATCGCCCTTGATCTCGGCCATGGCCTCGCCGAGCTCTTGCGCGCTCACTGGGCGGGACTCCCCGCCCAACCGGCCAATGGCCTGCTTGATGAGGCCGAAGGCGCCGTCCAGCGAGAAGGCGCTGCGGCGCTCCTCCCGTGCGGGGACCGCGGGCGGAGCGGGCGGCTCCTCCGGGACCCGCTCCTCGCGGCCCTCGCGCGCCTCCTGGGCCCCGCCCCGACCGCGGCGCCCGCGACCACGGCCTTCGCCGCGCTCGCGCTCGCGCGGTCGCTCGAAGGCCGCCATGCCCGACGGCTGCGCCGCGGCTCCGGGCACGCCCGCGCCCAACCCGATCCCGTACTGGCCGTTGTCGAGCTTGGTGAGGGCGAGGAGGCCCTTGTGCGCCGCCTCCACGACGAACTTCGAGAAGCGCGAGAACCCCAGGTCCTTCTCGTTGAACGCCGGATCGATCTCCTGCATGACCTGCTTGAGGCGGTCGGACCGCATCACGTCGCTATGCGCCGTCATCTGCTTCACGGCCTCGATCACCAGCTCCCAGGGATCGTGCCGCTCGTGCGTGACGTCGCTCTCTTTCGTGAGACCGGCCAGCTCGTTGTAGGAGTAGTACTCGTCGCAGTTCTGGATCAGCAGGTCGCTCGACGACTCGCGGATCCCCACGCCGATGACGTATTTGCCGTACTCCTTGAGCTTCAGCACGAGGGAGGAAAAATCCGAATCTCCCGACAGCAGGATGAAGGTGCCGATCTCGGGCCGCGTGAAGACGAGCTCGAGGGCGTCGACCGCGAGGCGGATGTCCGTCGCGTTTTTCTTGTTCGATCCGTACGCGGGTGCCCAGATCATGTCGATCGAGGACTCCGCGAGCGGGACGATGTACTGCGGGTAGCGGCGCCAATCGGCGTAGGCGCGCTGTACGGCCACCTTCCCCTTGATGATGTCCGACTGCAGCAGGCGCCGCAGCTCGGACTGGAGATCCGAGCGGATCCCCATGGTCACGTTGTCGAAGTCGATCATCAGCGCCGCGTTGGGCGCGTGGGCGGGGGGTTCGTGGTGAACCGGTCGTGGCAAGTGGGCTTGCGGCGGATGCGTCATGTGGTTGCGCTCAGTTCCAGGCCGACGACCTGCGCGAGCTCCCGTCGCTTCACCTTCCCGCTTCCGGTCAGCGGGAACGTGTCGAAGAAGCGCACCAGGTCGGGCACTTTGTGGTCGGCGACGGCGTCACGGCAGAAGTCCTTGAGCTCGTCACCCGTCACGATGGATCCCTCCGTGGGCACGACGCACGCGCAGATCAGCTCCCCGAGCGTTTCGTTGGGGATGCCGACGACGCACGCGTCGCCCACAGCAGGGTGCGTGCGGAGGAGGTCCTCCAGCTCGCGTGGATAGATCTTGTAGCCGCCGCGGATGATCACCTCGGCGCGGCGACCCACGATCCTGACGTAGCCGTCCTCGTCCAGGATCGCGAGGTCGCCCGTCAGCAAGAATCCCTCGGCGGTGAGCGACCGCGCCGTCTCGCCGGGCATCCGGTAATAGCCCAGCATCACGTTCGGTCCCTTCACCGCCAGCTCGCCCACCGCTTCGGGCCCGTGCAAGCCGCCGCTCTTCAAATCGACGACCTTCACGGTCACGCCCGCGATGGGCCGGCCGACCGTGTGCGTCCGCCGCTCGGGAGAATCCTCGAACCGGGTGACCGTCACCGTGGGCCCCGTTTCCGTGAGCCCGTAGGCGATCTGGACGTCGCACCACTGCCGGATGCGGCGGGCCAGATCGGGGGAGACCGGACTCCCCGCGACGAGGCCCGAGCGGCAGGTGGTCGGCTTGGACTCCTCAAACGAGGGATCGCGCATGAGGAGCTCGAACATCGTGGGGACGCCGTGCACGACCGTCACACCCTCGCGCCGGATCAACTCCAGCGCGTCGGCGGCGTCGAATCGCTCTTGCAGCACCAGCGTCGCGCCGGCCGTGATCGTCATGGCCACGACATGCATCCCGAAGATGGTGAACACAGGGACTGCGCCGAGCACCCGGTCCTCGCCGGTAGTCCCTAGTGCCTGGCCCGATGCGCGCGCCGTCATGGTGATGTTATCGTGTGACAGCACCACGCCCTTGGGCTTCCCCATCGTCCCCGAGGTGTACAGAATGGCGAGCGGCTGGGTGCCCGGGTCGCCCGGCGCGATCGCGCCCGGCGTTGCCGGACGCTTCGACACCAGGTCGGCGTAGCGATACACGCGGTCGTCGAGCCAGCGATCGGTCGCACCTACGAGAATCAGCGCGCGCAACTCCGGCAAGTCGGGAAGGATCTCGTCGTACAGCTCGACCAGATCCGATTCCTCGTACGTTTCGGCCACGACGGCCGCCCGCACTTCGGCGTGCCGCAGCTGGTATTTGAGCTCATGCGCGGTGAGTGAGGGGTCGAGGGGCACCAGGACGACGCTGCGGTACGCCGCCGCGAGCCAGGTGACGACCCATTCCGGCCAGTTCGGCAGGTCCACCGCCAGCCGATCCCCCGGCTGGACGCCGAGGCCCGCCAGCGCCTCGGCAAGCGCCACCGCTTCCCGTTCGACCTGCGCGTAGGTCATCCGGCGCGACCCGAATACCAAGAACTCACGGTCAGGATGCTCTCGCGCGGCGTGCGCGAAGAGCACGGCCAGATGATCTGTCGCCACGTCTAGCACGTCCCTCACAGCGGTGTGAACCTTTGAAAATAAACAACTTGCGCTGAAAGAGATAGGCCGGAAGGTGGCCCTTGGCGACAGCACGCCGGGGCGTAACGTTTTGCCTGCCAAGGGCATTCGAGTGATGGGATGAGCACGAGCGCCGGGAACGAGAGCCCAGCCTCCCTGATCGCCGAGGCACGGGCCGGGAGCCCGGACGCCCTCGCCGCTCTCTATCTGGAGCACGGAGCGGCGCTGTTTCGTCTGGCCTATCGCCTTGTCGGCACGCGCGAGGATGCAGAGGACGTCGTGCATGACGTGTTCGTCGGACTCCCGGAAGCACTGCGGCGCTACGAGGAGCGCGGGAGTCTCGCTGGGTGGCTGAGGCGTGTGACGGCTCGGGTAGCCCTGATGAGACTGCGCAGCGGCAAACGGCGACGCGAAGTGACGCTGGACGACGCAGCCGCGCAAGCCGAACCGTCGAGGGCGTCGGAACGTGACGGGCTCCAGGCAGCGGTGAACACTCTCCCGGATCATCTGCGCGCAGTGCTCGTCTTGAAGGAGATCGAAGGGTACGCGCACGGTGAGATCGCCGAGCTGCTCGGGATCAGTGAGGGGGCGTCGCGGGTCCGGCTGACGCGAGCACTAAAACGGCTGCGCCACGAGTTGGAGAGTGGACGATGACCTGGAAAGATGAGCTTCGAAAAATTCCCGCCCCCGAACCGTCAAATGAGCTCCTGGAGCGCATCCTCGCGACCCGGGCGGCGGGGGTGAGGGTGGTGCTGCCTGCTGCCGGACGCAGCGTTGCATCACGCCGCGCTGTCCGCTACGCGGCAACCGCCGCCATACTTGCGGGCGTTGCTTGGCTGGGCTGGCAGGTCGTCACGACGCGCTCGGGCGCTAAAAGCGAGCTCCCGCCTGTCTGGGTGATCGGTGGCATGCCGTTCATTCCGTCAACGGCTTTCGGTCAGGAACGAGTCGCCTCCACCACGTCGCCCCGCTATGCGCTGATCGCGCAAATCCAGCCCACTCGGGTCCGCGCCGGCCGCTGGACCTATGAGGGAAGCAGTGTCGGAGACGGTGTTTTCACGACGTCGCAGGGACCGCCGCGCACGATCGTAATCGCTGCCGGCAACTTCGAAGGGCAACCCGTCTGGGTTGTGTCCAGCTCGATGAAGATGTTGGACACGGTGCTCGTCGATCGGGCCACGCTGCGACCGCTGCGCTACGTGAGGCCGATGCGGCACGCGCGTTTGGTTCAGCAATTCTCGCATGACAGCATCGATGAGCTGCTTTACCTCGGACCACGACCAAAACAACGGGAGCGAACACTTCGCGGTGCGGCTCTCCTGCCAGATCTGGGCGTAGGCCCGATGCTCGTGTCCTGGTCACCGCACTCACTGGAAATGCTTGTACAGGCCCTGCCGCTGAACCGGGCCTGGCGGGGCAGCGCCTATAGTGCGAACTGGGTCTCGATGACCGCGAGGTTTCCCACGTTCACGACGCTAGACCTTCGAGTCACAGGAGCCGAGCGCGTTACAGTGCCGGCGGGGACGTTCGATTGCTGGAGACTCGAAGAGAGAGAAGGCGACGATAAGTCGATGCTCTGGGTCAGTAAGGATCATGGCTGGCTGGTGATGACACGGCACACCTACTCCGACGGATCCGGAAAATGGCGGACGGAGTGGGTCAACGAGACGCGGCTCGTGGCCGTGGATACGCTCCCTACTCCCCCAGCACCTTGATGATCACGCGCTTCTTGCGCTGCCCGTCCCACTCGCCGTAGAACACGCGCTGCCACGGGCCTAGGTCAAGCTTCCCGCCCGTGATCGGGACGATCACCTCGTGCCCGATCGTGAGGCTCCGCAGGTGGGCCGCCGCGTTGTCCTCCCCCGTCTCGTTGTGCCGGTACCGTTTGGGATCCCACGGCGCGATGGTGGTGTCGAGCCACTTGAGGATGTCCGCCCACAGTCCCGATTCGTGATCGTTCACGAACACGGAGGCGGTGATGTGCATCGCGCTCACCAGCGCGAGCCCTTCCGTGACACTGCTCTCCCGAACCTGCTCGGCGACCTGGTCGGTGATGTCGATGATTTCCTGGCGCTGCTTGGTTGTGAACCAGAGGTAGTGAGTGTGGCTCTTCATTGGTCTCCTCGATTCGTCGGGTACGGCTCCCTGCTCCCCGCTCCCTGCTCCCTCTCAGTGTGTCGAATTGTCACACGGGCACCAACGCCCTAGATTGCCCGTCAAATATGCCCCTCCCCTTCCGCCAGCGGATCTTCGTGATCCTAGTGGCGCTGACCGCCGTGCCGACCGCCCTGGCCGTCGTCGGCTGGGCGCTCGCCGTGCGAACGGTGGCGCCGTCTGCGGGGGCGCGGGTGGCGCTCGAGGAAGTGGCGGCGTCGGCGCGCCTGATGGTGGATCGGATGGACACGACCCATCTGTCGCCGCGGGAGCGAGCGGCCTTCAGCGAGCATCTGAAGCAGCTCTCCAACTCGGTGACCTTGGCGCGCCGGGCGGAGACGTACCTGCGCTACTATGCCGGCGGCTTCGCGGCCGTCGTCTTCGTGCTCGGCGCGTTCGCGGTCATCGCGGGCGTGCGGGTGGCGGGCCACCTGTCGCGCCAGCTGTCCCGTCCGATCGACGAGCTCGTGGGCTGGACGCGCCTGATCCGGCGGCGCATGCCGTTGCCGGCGGGCCCGCCGACCCGCGGGGCTCCCGAATTCGAAGCGCTGCGCCAGGCGCTGCGCGAGCTGGCGACGGCGCTCGACGCGGCGCGCGAGCGCGAGCTCGAGGCGGAGCGCCTGCGGGCGTTCCGCGAGGTGGCGCGCCGGGTCGCGCACGAGATCAAGAATCCGCTCACGGCGATGCGGATCGCGGTAGACCAGCTCGGGCGGACGGCCGGACAGACGGACGGTCGGACGGTGATGGCGGTGGACGTGCTCGGGGCGGAGACCGAGCGGCTGAACCAGCTCGCGAAGGAGTTCGCCGAGTTCGGTCGCCTCCCCGAGGGGCCGAAGAGCGAGGTGGATCTCGTGGACCTCCTCATGGACCTGGGTAAGAGCGCCGTGCCATCGGAGGTGGACGTGTCGGTGCGGGCCAACGGGGAGCCCTGCAAGCTGCTGGGGCACTACGATCCGCTGCGGCGGGCGTTCGCGAATCTGTTGCGCAACGCCGCGGAGGCGATGGGAGGGCGCGGGTCGATCGAGATCGCGGTGAGCCGGGACGGGAACGGGTTGGCGGTGACGATCGCCGACCATGGGGCCGGGGTCCCGGACGACCTGCGCCAGCGCGTGTTCGAGCCGTATTTCACGACCAAACGGGACGGGACGGGTCTGGGGCTTGCCCTCGTACGCCAGACGATCGAGGCCCACAACGGGAGCATCACCGTTGTGGAGACGCCGGGCGGCGGCGCCACGTTCTCCATCGTGCTCTCCGCCGCGTGAGCCCGCGCGTCCTGCTCGTCGATGACGAGACGAACATCCGAAAGATGGTCGCGGCCCTGCTCCAGTCGGAGGGGTTCGAGACGGCGGAGGCGGCGAACGGCAGCGCGGGGCTGGCGGAGGTGGAGCGCGACGCGCCTGACGCCGTCTTGCTCGATCTGATGATGCCGGGCGGGCCGGACGGCCTCGCCACGCTCGAGCAGCTCAAGCGCGTGGCGCCCGACCTGCCGGTGGTGATGATGAGCGGCAAGGCGAACCTCGCCGACGCGGTGCGGGCGACCAAGCTGGGCGCCTTTCAGTTCCTCGAAAAGCCGCTGACCCCGGAGGGCCTGCTCACGACGCTGCGTGCCGCGCTGGAGCTGTCGCGCACGCTCGCCGAGAACCGGCGCCTGCACGAAGCCCTGGGGCACGCCGATCCGCTGGTGGGCGTGAGCACGGCCATGGAGCAGCTGCGTGGGCTGATCGCGCGGGTCGCGCCCACGGAGGTGCGGGTGCTGATCACCGGCGAATCGGGGACCGGCAAGGAGCTCGTCGCCTCCGCCATCCATCGCCAGAGCGGGCGCGCGGCCAGGCCCTTCGTGTGCGTGAACAGCGCGGCGATCCCGAAGGACCTGGTCGAGTCGGAGATGTTCGGGCACGAGCGCGGCGCGTTCACCGGCGCCACCGAGCGGCGCGTCGGGCGCTTCGAGCTCGCGGACTCGGGCACCCTGTTTCTCGACGAGGTGGGTGACCTCGGGCCCGAGGCCCAGGCGAAGCTGCTGCGCGTGCTCGAGTCGGGCGTAATCGAGCGGCTCGGCGGCGAGAAGCCGGTCACCGTGGACGTGCGGGTGATCGCGGCGACCAACAAGGATCTCGCCAAGGCATCCCTGCAGGGCCAGTTCCGGGAAGATCTGTTGTTCCGCCTCAACGTCCTCCCGATCCACATCCCGCCGCTACGCGAGCGTCCCGACGACATCCCGCCGTTGGTGCAGCACTTGGCCGCTCGCCAGGCGACGCGGCTCGGCCGGTCGGTGCGGTTCGACGCCGGCGCGGTGCAGCTGCTCGCCTCCTACCGCTGGCCCGGCAACGTGCGCGAGCTGGCGAACATCATGGAGCGCCTGGCAATCCTCGCCGGCGCCGACGTCGTGACGGCAGATGACGTGGCGCGCGTGGTGCCCGGAGACGGCGCTCCTCCCTCCACGGCGCCGAGTGAGGGCTGGAGCGACGTGGCGCTCGCGGAGGCCCTCGACGGCTTCGAGCGTACGCTCATCGCGCGCGCGCTGTCGGCGGCGCGAGGCAACGTGGCGGAGGCGGCCCGCAAGCTCGCCACCGACCGGGCGAACTTGTACCGCCGGATGCGCCGGCTCGGCCTCGAGCCGCCGCGGAACGTGGCGGGATGACACGACCGGCGGGCCCCGCGCCCGCGGAATCGCTCGCTGCCGTGCTCCGCGTCCTCGCCCGGCAGGCGGCACAGCCCATGCACCTCGCTCCCGCGCCTCCAACCAGGATGCCCGCTATGCGCGCTCTCGTGCTCGTGGTTCTCTGTGCGCTCGGCACGGCCGTCGCCGCCGCGCAGGATACCGCCATCGTGATCCAGCCCGAGAGCGCGGGGCTGATGGTGCCGCCGCCCGAGCTGCCGCATGCCGTCGCGGAGGACGTGGTGCGCCGCTACAACGCCGCCACGACGACCCGGCTGGTGGGGCGCTCGCGTCTGCCGCACGGGAACGAGTGGCGCGGCGACGTCGCCGTGCGGAACGGCACGGTGGTGGTGGCGGGCCGCGTAGACGGCACGCTGCTCGTCATCAACGGCGACGCGATCCTCGACTCCGGCGCCGTGGTCACCGGCGACGTGATCGTGGTCGGCGGGACGGTCGCGCGGAGCCCGGCCGCCGCGGTCACGGGCGACGTGCGAGTGTACACGGCGCCGCTCGCCTACCGTACCAAGGGCGAGGAGATCGCACTCGCCCCGCCGGACCTACGCCGCTGGTTCCGGCGGCTGGGGATCGAGAAGTCGTGGGGCACGGCCGACTCGCGGTCGTCTCTTACGCTCGCCACGGGCGGCACCTTCAACCGGGTCGAAGGCCTGCCGGTGGTGTTCGGGCCGTTGTTCGACTGGAAGCTCCACCGGAACCTGCGCCTGCGGGTCGACGCGCTGGGCGTGTTCCGCACCGCCGGAGACTTCACCAACAAGCGGAGCGACCTGGGGTACCTGCTGCGCACCGAGCTGCGCGCGGGAGAGACGCCGGCGTACGGCGTCGAGTTCCGCGCCTTCGACGACGTCGCGCCGGTAGAGGATTGGGGGCTCCGCGCCGGCGAAGTCGGATGGTCCGCGTTTCTGTTCCAGCGCGACTATCGCGATTACTACCTGAGCAAGGGGATCGCAGGCCGCGCCTTCGTGCAGCCCGACCGCTCGCTGCGCGTCGACATCGAGGCGCGCCATGACTGGCAAACGACCGTCAGAGCGCGCGACCCGTGGACGGTGTTCCGCAACGACCAGGCCTGGCGCCCCAACTCGCCGATCGACGACGGGCACTACACGACGCTCGCCGGCACCGTCACCTTCGACACCCGCAACGATCGGCTCGACCCGACCGCGGGCTGGTTCCTGCGCGCCCGCTTCGAGAACGCGCGCTCGAAGGACGTGACCCCCCAGACCGGAGTACCCGCGGCCGTGCGCGCGCCGATCCCGACGGACGGCTCCTACGCATTCAGCCGTCTGTTCTTCGATTTCCGCCGCTACACGCGAGTGAGTCCGTCGGGACGCGTGAACCTGCGGCTCTTCGCCGGCGGCTGGATCGGCGGTGATCCGTTGTCGCTGCAACAGCGGTTGTCGATCGGGGGACCCGATCCGCTCACGGGTTACGGCTTCCGGCACAGCGCGTGCAACGGCGACATCATCGACCCCGCGTTCGCGCGCACGCAACTGGCGGCGTGCGACCGCGTAATCCTCGCCCAGGCCGAGTACCGCGGTCACCTCTCGCTGCACTGGTCGTATGGCTCGTCGGCCCCCGAGGACGAGGGCGCGAAATCGCTGTTCACGCTCCAAGGTCCGGACCTGGTCGTCCTGGCGGATGCGGGACAGGCGTGGCTCGTGGGCGGTGGGCCTGGTCGCCTGCCCGCCGATCGGCTCCCCACGCTCGGCAGCTGGCTCGCCGACCTCGGCCTGGGCGTTGATTGGGGGGGGCTGGGGCTGTACGTGGCGAAGGCGGTGACCGCCGGGGAGCCACTGCGATTCACGCTGCGACTCGATCACCGCTTCTGAGGTGAGGTCAGGCCTCGCATTCCTGGCCCTGCTCGGCGCGATGACGGCCTCTCTGGCCGCCGCGCAGGCGCCTGCGTTGACGGTCATCATCCAGAGCGGCGTCCCCCGCGTCCAAACCACGGGGCTCCTCGCCGACGGCAAGTACGTCGGCCTCCTGCGCTCGGGATTTCCGCTCCGCCTGCACTACCGCCTCGAGCTGTGGCGCTCCCGCTCCGGCTGGTTCGATCAGTACATCAGCGAGGCGCCGTGGGACGCCGTCGCGCGTCACGATCCGCTCGCCGACGATTTCGTGCTGATCCGCACCGGCGGCAGCGTGGCCCGGTACGGCACGCCGGACGACCTCGAGCGCGCGCTCGAGCTCCCCTACCGCGTCAACCTGAAGGCCAAGGGCTCGGGGAACTTCTACTTCTTCTGTCGGCTCGAAGTAACCACGCTCAACGACACCGACCTGGAAGAGCTGACCCGCTGGCTCAAAGGGGAGGTGAGCCCGGCGGTCTCAGGCAGCGGCAACCTCGGCGGCGCGCTGGCCCGCGGCGCGCAGCGGCTGCTGGTGCGGATCGCGGGACTCCCGCGGCTCACGCTCGAGGCGCGGTCGGAGACGTTCAACCGCAAGGAGGATTAGGAGCCGAACCGTTGGTCGATCGCGCGGCGGATATCGTCCAGCGAGCCGCCCTGGGACGCGAGCCTCATCGCGAGCGTCGCTTCGCCCATGCAGATGTCGCACTGCGAGCCGTGGTCGGACTCGAAGCAAGTGAGCAGCGAGCGATGCCCGAAATGCTTGGCGCACTCGCAATAGCAATGGATGCCGTCGAGCACGTGCGGGGCGTTGCGCGCAGCCGCGTACGCGTCGGCGGCCCCTGGGGTATTCGGCACCGTGCCGGGAGGCAACACCCGCTCGGCGGTCACGCCGGGGCGGGGGTCGGGGTGCACCACCAGCCCGCCCGCGCGCTTCGTCCCGAGCACCCCCGCAATCGCCGCCCCGGCCAGCCCCGCGACGATCCAGGGGAGTTTTGGGGTCACAGCGCCTCGAGGGTCGCCAACACTTCGCCGCCGTAGAACAACCGGATGTACTTGGACTGGATGGATGTGAGCCGCCGCACGGCCCACGCCAGGTGCACGAAATGCGGCTCGAACGGCGGCCGCAGTGGGTGCATCCCCGCTTCCTCGGGCAGCAGGTTGCCCTTGCGGGTGTTGCAGCTCGAGCACGCCGTGAGGACGTTGGTCCAGCCGTTGGTGCCTCCCCGCGACAAGGGTACCAGGTGGTCGCGGGTGAGGCCTTCCCGATGCCGCAGCTCGTGCTGGCTCCGCCCGCAGAACTGGCACCGGTAGTTGTCACGGGCGAAGAGGAAGGTGTTGGTCACCTGGCGGCGGAACCGGCGCGGCACATGGACGAATTTGACGAGCCGGATCACCGCCGGCCGCGGGATGGCCAGGCGCTCGCTCTTCACGTCCGGTCCCTCCGCCTCGACGATCTCCGCCTTACGGTCGATCACAAGCCGCAAGGCCCGGCGCACGGGCACCATGGTGAGAGGCTCGAATGAGGCGTTGAGCGCTAGGCAGCGCAAGAGATTCCCTCGGTGAAAAAGCGGCCGTCTCGCTCAAGGCTTTGAGCCAGACGGCCCCGTATGCTACACAACCTGCTAAGGCGCGGCAAGACCTTGGGTTAAGGCCCTCCATCCTGGGCGAATGCCGGGCGCAGTGCCTCCAGCTGCTCCGCCACGGAGCGACGCGAGGCTCCCCCGGGCGTGGCGCGGCTCTCCACCGAGTCCTCCCACGCCCACCAGACCGTGGCTCTCGCGGAACGGTACGCCGGCTTCCACCAGGAGGTCGGCGAGGTCCGTAGCGCGCAGCGAAGCGTCGAGCGCGGCCCGCATCCGCTCGGCATCCACGCTCAGCGCGGTGACGGCTCCGGTCGCGGCGGGCAGTACCTGCCCCAGCGTGTCGAATCCGTCGAACAGCAGCGCCTTGTCCTCCTGGAGATCCTTACTGTATCCCGCCGGAAGGCCTTTCAGGGTCGTGAGCAACGCCACGAGGTCGCCCAGCAGGCGGCCCGATTTCGCCCGCGCCAGCTCGAACACGTCGGGGTTCCGTTTCTGCGGCAGCAGGCTCGAGCCGGTGCTGAAGTCGTCCGACAGCCGCACGAAGCCGAACTCCGCGCTCGTATAGAGCACGATCTCGGCCGCCAGGCGCGAGAGGTGCGTGCCCACGAGGGTCAGCGCGAACAGGACTTCGGCGACGAAGTCGCGGTCGCCCGTCGCATCCAGGGCGTTCGCGGAGACCGAGCGAAAACCGAGTGCTTCCTTCAGGAGCACCCGGTCGACGGCAAACCCCGATCCCGCGAGCGCCCCGGATCCGAGCGGCAACTCCGCCACCCTGCGACGGGCGTCCGCCAAGCGCTGGCGGTCGCGCACCAGCGGCCACGCGTGCGCGAGCAGCACGTAGGCCCAGCGCACCGGCTGGGCGCGCTGGCCGTGTGTGTACCCGGGCAACAGGATGTCGACGCCGTCCTCGGCGCGCGCGACCAGAGCGCGCCCGAGCGCGGCGAGGTCCGAATCGAACTGGTCGATCGCCCCGAGGGTCCAGAGGCGCAGATCGGTCGCCACCTGGTCGTTGCGCGACCGGCCGGTGTGCAGCTTGCCGGCTACGGTACCCACCTCGGCGTACAGCAGTCGCTCCACGAGGGTGTGCACGTCCTCGTCCGGGGCACCCACGCCGGCGCCATCGGCGAGCCGCTCCGCCACGCGGTCGAGGCCCTCGAGCAGCTGGTGCTCCTCGTTGACCGTGAGCACCCCGACCCGGCCGAGCGCATGGACCCAGGCCTTGCTCGCGGCGACGTCCTGGGGCCAGAGCCGGTGGTCCACCGGCAGGCTGCGATTCAGCGCGTCGAGCGCTTCACTGGGGCCCAGGCTGAAGCGGCCACCCCACATCTGGTGCGCCGACGGCGGGGACGGGGTGGGTGCCGGGGTCTCCGTGGGCTGGCGCGGCATCAGTCCGCCGCCGCGCCGACTTCTTGCTGGCGGCGCGCCGCCTCGATGCCGGAACCGATCCGGATCGAGAGGCCGTAGAGATGGATGAACCCCTCGGCATCTTTCTGATCGTAAACATTGTCCTTGCCGAAGGTGGCGTACGAGGGCTGGTACAGCGCGTAGGGACTTTCCCGCCCCGCAACCGTGAGGCCGCCCTTGAAGAGCTTCAGCCGCACTGCGCCCGTCACCCGTTTCTGCGTACTCGCGACCGCGGCGTCGAGCGCCTCCCGCTCCGGCGTCCACCAGCGACCGTCGTACACCAGGTCGGCGTAGCGTAGCGCGAGCTCGTCCTTGAGCCGGAGCGTGCGCCGGTCGAGCACCAGCTGCTCGAGCTCGCGGTGCGCCGCATGCAGCAGCGTGCCGCCCGGCGTCTCGTAGACACCGCGCGACTTCATCCCGACGAGCCGGTCCTCCACGACGTCCGCCCGGCCGACGCCGTGCTCGCCCGCCGTGGCATTCAACGACTCGAGCAACTCCACCGGACCCAGAGGGACGTGGTTCACGCTGACGGGCGTCCCCTCCTCGAAACCGATCTCGATCACCGCAGGCAGGTCGGGGGCTTCGAGCGCGTCGCGTGTCATGACGAAGATGTGCTCTGGGGGTTCTTTAGAGGGGTCTTCCAGGATGCCGCCTTCGTGAGAACAATGCCAAAGGTTGCGGTCGGTCGAATACGGCTTGTCGACTGTCGCCTGGACGGGCACGCCCTTCGCCTTCACATACGCGATGAGGTCCTCGCGGCTCTTGAACTGCCACTCGCGCCACGGTGCAATGACCTGGAGCTCGGGCGCGAGGGCGGCGTAGGTCAGCTCGAAGCGGACCTGGTCGTTTCCCTTGCCGGTGCAGCCGTGGGCCAGCGCTTGCGCGCCGGCTTGTTGCGCGAGCGCGACGTGGTGCGCCGCCATGACCGGACGCGCCATGGCGGTGCCGAGCAGATAGGTGCGCGCGTACACGGCGCCGGCGCGGAGCGTGGGAAACACGAAGTCGCGGACGAACTCTTCGCGCAGGTCTTGGACCACGCAGTCGACGGCGCCGGAGCGCTTCGCCTTTTCCACGAGACCGGCGAGCTCGCCCGTTCCCTGCCCCACGTCGGCCGCGAAACACAGCACCCTGGCCGCATACTTCTCGCGCAGCCAGGGAACGATCGCGGACGTGTCGAGTCCACCCGAATAGGCGAGTACCACCAACGGCCCCATGCGTGCCCCCTGTCGGTTTATGCAGTAGGATGCATAAACATACAACAGCCGGATGGCCTGTCAACGCCCGGCGGCGGTCTAGCGTACTCCCGCCGTCTGGCCGATTCTTAGGGCCTCGATGAACCGCCGAGACCTGCTCCGCTCCCTCGCCGTCGCGATCCCGGTGATGTCCGGGTTGCCGACCGACACGCTGTTCGCGGTGGGCCGTCGCGTGCACCGCCGCGCGCGCACGGGCGGCTTCCAGGTGCTGGACCCGCACCAGAGCGTGACGGTCGCGACGATCGCGGAAATGATCATCCCCGCGACGGACACGCCCGGCGCGCGCGCCGCGGAGGTCCACCGGTTCGTCGATTTGCTGCTCGCGGAGTGGGCCCCGGAGGACGACCGGAAGCAATTCCTCGAGGGCCTGGCGGACGTGGACGGGCGTGCGCGCGCCGCGTCCGCCACGGATTTCCTCAGCGCGACCGAGGCGCAGCGCGGCACGATCCTGACCGCGCTCGACGCCGAGGCACAGGAGCGTCGGAAGTCGAAGAGCGACGCGCCGGCGCCCTTTTTCGAGCGCATGAAATTCCTCACGGTGTACGGCTACTGCACGTCCGAGGTCGGGGCCACCGCCGAGCTTCACTACGAGGTGATCCCGGGCTCGTACAGCGGGTGCGCCGAGCTGGGCCGCTGGCGCGCGACCCCGGGGGACTTCTGATGGCCGTTCCCAGCTTCGACGCCATCGTCGTAGGGTCCGGCATCACGGGCGGGTGGGCGGCCAAGGAGCTGTGCGAGCGCGGGCTCAAGACGCTCGTGCTCGAGGCCGGCCGGCCGATCGACCCCGCGCGCGACTACGTCGAGCACGTCCCGCCGTGGCAGATGAAGTTCCGAGGCTTCGGCGACCGCAAGGCGCTCGAGCGCGATCAATTCATCCAGCGCCATTGTTATGCCTGCAACGAGTACAGCGGCAAGTTCTTCGTGAACGACCGCGAGAACCCCTACACGTTCGATCCCGACAAGCCGTTCCACTGGATCCGCGGCCGCCAGGTGGGCGGCAAGTCCATCATGTGGGGCCGGCAGGTGTACCGCTGGAGCGATCTCGACTTCGAGGCGAACGCGCGGGACGGGTTCGGCGTGGACTGGCCGATCCGCTACGGCGACATCGCGCCGTGGTACGACTACGTGGAGGAGTTCATCGGGATTTCGGGCGAAGCGCTCGGCCTGCCGCAGCTCCCGGACGGCAAATTCCTCCCGCCCATGGCGCTGAACTGCGCGGAGCAGGCGGTCCGGGACGGCGTCGCCAAGCGGTTCGCTCCCGAGCGGATCGTCACGATCGGCCGCGTCGCGATCCTCACCGCGCCGCACCGTGGCCGCGCGGCGTGCCATTACTGCGGGCCCTGCGAGCGCGGCTGCATCACGCATTCGTACTTCAACAGCATCGGCGTCACGCTCCCGGCGGCCCGCGCGACGGGGCGCCTGACGCTGCGGCCCTACAGCGTGGTCGAGCGCGTCCTCTACGACGAGCGGCGCGACCGCGCCACCGGCGTCCGCGTCATCGACGCCCAGACCAAGCAGCCGCTCGAGTTCCGCGCGCGGATCGTGTTCCTGTGTGCCTCGACGCTCGAGTCGGCGCGCATCCTCTTGAACTCGAAGACCACGCGCTTCCCGACCGGGCTCGCCAACGCGAGCGGCGAGCTGGGCAAGAACCTGATGGACCACACCATGGGCGGGGGGGCGCGCGGCACGATTCCGGGCATGGAAGACCGCACGGTCCATGGGAACCGTCCCAATGGGATCTACGTCCCGCGGTTCCGCAATGTGAAAACGCCGCATCCCGACTTCCTGCGCGGGTACGGGTTCCAGGGGGGCGGCGGGCGCGCCGGCTGGGGTCGGGCGGCAGGGGAGCCCGGGTTCGGCGTGGAGCTCAAGCGCGCCCTGCACACGGAGGGCCCGTGGGGCTTTTCGTTCTACGGGTTCGGCGAGTGCCTCCCGCGGCCCACCAACTACGTCGAGCTCGACCCCGTCCAAGTCGACGCGTGGGGGATTCCCGCGCTGCGGATCCACTGCGCCTGGAGCGACAACGAGCGCAAACTGCTCAAGGACATGTCGGTCACCGCGGCGGAGATGCTCGAGGCGGCGGGCGCAAAAGACATCACGTCGTTCGTGGACGACAATCCGCCCGGCTTGACGATTCACGAGATGGGGACCGCCCGGATGGGGCGCGACGCGAAGACGTCGGTGTTGAACGCTTACAATCAGTGCCACGACGTGAAGAACCTGTTCGTCACCGACGGCGCGTGTATGGCGTCATCGGCCTGCCAGAACCCTTCCATTACCTACATGGCGCTCACCGCTCGCGCCGCGGCCTACGCCGTGGACCAGCTGCAGCGCCGGGAGCTGTAATCCGTGAGCGATCGCCGCAGTTTTCTCCAGCTGCTTGGCGGCGCGGCCGTGGCGGCCGGGCTGCCTCGCCTGCCGCGTCTGCCGGCTGCCCGGATCGAGCGCGTCGGCCTGCAGCTCTACACGGTGCGCCACGCGATGGAGAAGGATGTCGAGGGCACGATCGCGCGCGTGGCCGCGACCGGGTATCGAGAAGTGGAGTTCGCAGGCTACTTCGGGAAGTCGGCGCGCGACGTGCGCGCCCTGCTGGACAAGAACGGGCTCTCGTCGCCCTCGTCACATATATCGCTCGCCCCGGACCAGTGGCGCGCTGCGCTCGACGCCGCCCCCGTGATCGGGCACCGCTATCTCGTACTCGCGTGGATCCCGGCGGAAGAGCGGCACACGCTCGACGACTACAAGCGCTGGGCGGAGCGCCTCAACCGTGCCGGGAGCGAGGCCAAGGCCGCGGGGCTCCAGTTCGCTTACCACAACCACGACTTCGAATTCGCGCCGCTCGAGGGGAAGTTGCCATACGACGTGTTGCTGGCCGAGACTGATCCCAAGCTCGTGCAGATGGAGATGGACCTGTACTGGATCACCAAGGGAGGGCAGGATCCCCTGGCGTACTTCGCACGCTGGCCCGGGAGGTTCCCCCTGGTTCACGTGAAGGATTCGCTGGGCCCGCCCGACAACAAGATGGCCGATGTGGGCGCCGGTAAGATCGACTGGAAGCGAATCTTCGCCAAGGAGGAGCAGGCCGGTATCAAGCACTTCTTCGTGGAGCACGACCAGCCGGCGGACCCATTCGCGTCGATCCGGGCGAGCTGCGAGTACCTGAAGCGGCTCGAATTCTAAATGCGGCGGTCAGGCGGTCAGGCGGACGGGCGGTCGGTCACCCGTCGTGAGGCGATTACCGTCTCCGCGAGCGCCGTGGCGGGCTTGGCACTGTCACGGGAGCGCAGCGCCGTCGCCACCGACCGCCTGACCGCCCGACCGCCCGGCCGTCTCAAGCAGTCCGTCTCCCGCTGGCCCTATCGACAGATCCCGTTGCCCGAGTTCGCTCGGGCAGCCGCCGGGATGGGGCTGGCCGCGATCGATCTGCTGGGCCCCGAGGACTGGGACCCGGTGCGCGAGGCGGGCCTCGTGTGCTCCATGGGCTATCCTACCGCGCGCCGCGACTTCATCGCGACGGGCTTCAACGATCGGGCGAACCACCCGATGCTGCTGCGGGAGCTCGAGACGACGCTCCCGGCGGCGGCGCGTCACGGGGTCCCGAATGTGATCGCGATGTTCGGCAACCGCCGCGGCAAGAGCGATGCGGAGGCGATCGACAACTGTGTCGCGGGGCTCAACGCGATAAAGGCGCAGGCGGAAGAGCAGCGTGTCACGATCTGCCTCGAGCTCCTGAACAGCAAGGTCGATCACGTGGACTACCAGGGCGACCGGACGGCATTCGGGGTCGCGGTGGTGAAGGCCGTGGGCTCGCCGCGCGTCAGGCTGCTGTACGACATCTACCACATGCAGATCATGGTTCGCCGGGTTCGTGGCACACGAGTTCGTCCCGACCCGCGATCCGCTCACGTCGCTGCGTGAGGCGGTAGCGGTGTGCAACGTCTAACAAGGCAGGTTCGACCATGACGGGGCTCCGGCAGGCGAAGGTGTACGACGTGTGCATCGTCGGCTCGGGGGCCGGCGGAGGAATGGCGGCCTACGCGCTCACCAAGGCCGGCGCCGACGTCGTGGTGCTCGAGGCGGGTGGGCCGTGGGACAATGCGAAGGACTCGGCAATGCTCACGTGGCCGTACGAGTCGCCGCGCCGCGGGAAATCCACGACGGAACGACCGTTCGGCGAGTTCGACGCCTGCATCGGCGGATGGGAAATCCCCGGCGAGCCGTACACCCGGGAGCCGGGCACCGAATTCGCCTGGTGGCGGGCCCGCATGGTCGGCGGCCGGACCAACCACTGGGGCCGCATTTCACTCCGCTTCGGGCCGTACGACTTCAAGCGTAAGAGTCGGGACGGCCTGGGCGACGATTGGCCGATTTCCTACGAGGACGTCGCGCCCTATTACGACAAGATCGATCGGCTGATCGGAATCTTCGGCAGTAACGAGAGCCTCCCCAACGAGCCGAACGGCGTGTTCCAACCGCCGCCACGTCCCCGCTGCCACGAGCTGCTCGTCAAGCAGGCGGCCGACCGGCTGCACGTCACCTGCGTTCCGGCACGCCTCTCCATCCTCACCCGGCCGCTGAACGGGCGCGCGGCGTGCCACTACTGCGGCCAATGCAACCGCGGCTGCAGGGTCAACGCGAACTTCACCGCCACGAACGTGCTGATCGCGCCCGCCCTCGCCACGGGGAAGCTCACCCTCCTCACGAACGCGATGGCGCGCGAGGTGCTCGTGGATGCGAGCGGCCGGGCCACCGGCGTCGCGTACGTCGACAAGACCACGGGGGCGGACGCCCGCGTCCGCGCCAAGGTCGTGGTGCTGGCCGCGAGCGCCTTGGAGACCGCCCGTCTGCTGCTCAACTCCAAGTCGTCACGGTTTCCGAACGGTCTCGCGAACGCGAGCGGCACCGTCGGCAAGTACATCACCGATACGACCGGCACCGACGTCGGCGGCTTCATTCCGAAGATGATGGACCACGTGCCCCACAACCACGACGGCGTGGGCGGCATGCACCTCTACATGCCGTGGTGGCTCGACAACGCGAAGCTGAACTTCCCGCGCGGCTATCACATCGAGGTCTGGGGCGGTACCCAGGTGCCGTCCTACGGTGTCTTGGGCGGGATTCAGCGCTACCCGTCCGGCGGCGGCTACGGCAAGCAGCTCAAGGACGACTACCGTCGCTACTACGGCGCCACGATCGGCTTCTCGGGCCGCGGCGAGATGATCCCCAACGACGACAGCTACTGCGAGCTCGATCCGCGCACGGTGGACCGGTGGGGGATTCCGGTGCTCAAGTTCCACTGGAAGTGGGCCGATCACGAGTACAAGCAAGTGAAACACATGCAGGAGACCTTCCGGGCGCTGATCGCCGAGATGGGGGGGAAGGCATTCTCCCCGATGCCGACGCCCGAGCAGGGGTACGGTATCGCGGCGGGCGGCACGATCATCCACGAGCTGGGCGGAGCGCGCATGGGGGACGACCCGAAGACCTCGGTGACGAACCGCTGGTGCCAGGCGCACGACTGCAAGAACCTGTTCGTCGCCGACGGCGGGCCGTTCGTGTCGCAGGCGGACAAGAACCCGACGTGGACGATTCTCGCGCTGTCGATGCGCACCAGCGACTACATCGCCGATCAGATGAAAAGGGGCGCGCTGTGACGACTTTCGAACGTCCGGGGCCGAGGGGCGCCCCCTTCGGCTCTGGACGCCTGACAAGCACACCCCTCCACCCCCCGCGTCTTCGCCTGCGGGGGCGCCCCTCGGCCCCGGACTCGCCGCGGGACCGCGCCCCCGGCGCGGGAGCGGGCAGTCCCGAAGGCGAAGACACAAGGGGCGGGGTGGGGGTGCGGTCAGGCGTCCCGAGCCGGAGGGACTGCCCGCTCCCGCGCCTATCCGGTCCCCACAGCCGAGGTCTGGTATGACTGACATGAATCGACGCGAGGTCATCGGAATGCTGGCCACTGCACCGCTGGTCGCGGCGTTCCGGTGGACGCCGGAATCGGTACGCGAGGCAGCGGCCCGGGCGCGCGAGGCGGTGGTCCGCGGCACCCCGTACGAGCCGAAGCAATTCACGCCTCACGAATGGGACACGGTGCGCGTGCTCGTGGACCTGATCATTCCCAAGGACGAGCGCTCGGGAAGCGCCACCGAGGCCGGCGTGCCGGAATTCATGGACTTCATGCTCGGCGACGACCCGGATCTGCAAACCCCCGTGCGCGGCGGGCTCGCCTGGCTCGACCACGAGTGCGCCGACCGCTCCGGCAAGACGTTCGCCGCCTGCACAGCGGCGGAGCGGGCCGCGGTGCTCGACGACATCGCGTGGCCGGCCAAGGCGAAACCCGAGCATGCCGCGGGCGTGGCTTTTTTCGACCGGTTCCGCGACCTCACGGCGTCGGGCTTCTTCTCCAGTCGCACCGGCGTGCAGGACCTCCGCTACATCGGGAACACCTTCGTCTCCGAATGGAAGGGTTGTCCTCCGGAGGCACTCGCCAAGCTGGGCGTGACATACTAATGGGACGTGGGACGCGGGAGGGGGCGACGAGTATGACCGGGAAGCGACTCGGCATCGGATTCGTCGGCAGCGGGTTCAACGCGCGATTTCATCTCCTGGCGTTCCAGAGCGTGCGGGATGCGGACGTCCTGGGTGTGTGGAGCCCGAACCACAAGCACGCTCAGGAGACGGCCGCCATCGCACGGAAGCTCGAGGTCGGGGAGGCGAAGCCGTACCGTTCGCTCGCGGAGATGGTGGCCGACCCCGCGATCGATGCGCTGTGGGTGTGCGGTCCGAACTTTGCGCGCATCGAGAACTTCCAGGAGATCGCGGACACGGTCACGCGCGGCAAGGGAGAGCTCCGCGGGATCGCGTGCGAGAAGCCGCTGGCCCGCAACGTCGCCGAAGCGAAGCAGGTCCTCGAGCTCACGAAGAAGGCCGGGATCGCCCACGGCTATCTCGAGAACCAGGTGTTCGCGCCCGCCGTGGCGCAGGGGCATGGGATCATCTGGGCCCGCGGCGCCGCGCTCACCGGCCGCCCCTATCTCGCTCGGGCAGCGGAGGAGCACAGCGGACCCCACATGCCCTGGTTCTGGCAGGGCAAGCTCCAGGGTGGCGGGGTCCTCAACGACATGATGTGTCACTCCGCGCTGGTGGTGCGGCATTTGTTGACGCAGCCCGGCACGCCATTCGCATCCGTGCGCCCGGCCCGGGTGACGGGGCACATCGCGAGCCTCAAATGGAGCCGTCCCGCGTACGCCAAGCGCCTGCAGCAACAGATGGGGAAGGACGTGGACTACACCAAGGCCCCGTCGGAGGACTTCGCGAGCGTCGTGATCGAGTTCGAGACGGACGACGGCGCCACCGTGATCGGCGAAGCGACCACGTCTTGGAGCTTCGTTGGCGCCGGGCTGCGGCTCTCGGCCGAGCTGCTGGGCCCTGAATACTCCATGTCGTGGAACACGCTCGACAGCGGGCTCAAGCTCTTCTTCAGCCGTGAGGTGAAAGGAAAGACGGGCGAGGACCTGGTCGAGAAACAGAATGCTGAAATGGGGCTCATGCCCGTGGTGACCAGCGAGTCGGCGACCTACGGGTACGACGCCGAAGACCGGCATTTCGTGCGCGTGTTCCTCGGTCGGGAGCGCCCGCTGCTTACGTTCGACGACGGTCTGGAGGTCGTGAAGCTCCTGATGACGGCATACATGAGTGCGGAGCAGGGGAAGACGCTCGAGTTTCCCCCGGCAGGCCTTGAGAAATTCGTGCCTGCCGTCGCCAAGGGAACCTGGAAACCCTAGTGCGGAATGCGGAATGCGGAGTGCGGAATTGCAGTGAAGGGTCGATCGCCAAGCGACGCTCACCCTTCCATTCCGCATTCCGCATTCCGCATTCCGCATTTTGGGCGATCGGAGCTCTCCTCCCCGTGACCATGCCCGCTCAGCAGTGGCCGGTGCATGCTCTCGACCGGCCCCGGCCCCCCGTCGTCGATCCCGGCCCCGAGCGCCCACCCGTGCCGCCACCGTCCGATGCCATCGTGTTGTTCGACGGACGCGACCTCTCGCAATGGCAGGCGACGGACGGCACGGCGGCGCGATGGATCGTGCGTGACGGCTATGTGGAGGTCGCGCCCGGCACCGGGGCGATCACGACCAAGCGCGGCTTCGGCGACATGCAGCTCCACATCGAGTGGGCGACTCCCGTGCCGCCGAAGGGCGAAGGTCAGGAACGCGGCAACTCCGGCGTGTTCCTCATGACGCATTACGAGATCCAGGTGTTGGACTCCTATCACAACGAGACGTACGCCGACGGCCAGGCCGGGGCCGTGTACGGCCAGACGCCGCCGCTCGTGAACGCGAGCCGCCCGCCGGGCCAGTGGCAGACCTACGACGTCATGTTCCACCGACCCCGCTTTGCATCGGACGGTACGGTGGGCGATTCGGCGCGGGTGACGGTGTTCCAGAACGGCGTGTTGGTGCAGGACAACACGGTGATCACGGGCTGGACGGTGCATGGAAGGCGCGCGCACTACGAGCCGCACCCGGACCGGCTTCCGCTGTTCCTGCAGGACCACGGTAACCCGACCCGCTACCGGGACATCTGGGTCAGGGAATTGAAGGAGTAAGATCGTGTCGATACTCGCGGTGCTGGCCATCGCCCTCGGGGGAGATTCCATCCCCGCCATCGTGCCGCGCCCGGCGCACGTCACCGTGCAGCCCGGCGCGTTCGCGCTCAACGCCGGCACCGTGGTCGTGACCGACCGCTCCCTGCGAGGGCTGGGCGAGCTGCTGGGTGACTACCTTTTCCCCGCCACTGGTCTGCGGCTCGCCGTGCGCATCGCCGCGCCCGCCGGGACGCAGGTGATCTCCATCCGCATCGACACCTCCCTCGCCCGCCTCGGCGACGAGGGCTATCGTCTCGACGTCGGCCGGTCCCGCGTCGCGATTCGCGCCTACCGAGCCGCGGGCGCGTTCTACGGGATCGAGACTCTGCGCCAGCTGCTCCCGCCCGCGATCTTCCGGCAGGCCGAGCTGCCCGGCGTGGCGTGGAGCATCCCCGCGATCGCGATCGAGGACGTGCCTCGGTTCGCGTGGCGCGGCGTCCACCTGGATGTGGCTCGTCACTTCATGCCGAAGGAGTTCGTGAAGAAGGTCATCGACCTCGCGGCGCTCCACAAGCTCAACCGCTTTCACTGGCACCTGACCGACGACCAGGGGTGGCGCCTCGAGATCAAGCAGTACCCGCGGCTCACGCAGGTGGGCGCGTGGCGTCGTCAGACGATCATCGGCCGGCCGGACCAGGACTCGACCAAGTGGCGGTTCGACGGCCAGCCGCACGGTGGCTTCTACACGCAGGACGATATCCGCGAGATCGTCGCCTACGCCCGCGCGCGCTTCGTGACGATCGTGCCGGAGATCGAGATGCCGGGCCACTCCCAGGCCGCTATCGCCGCGTATCCCGAGCTCGGCAACCGCGGCGACACCCTTCCCGTGTGGACGGCTTGGGGCGTGGACGAGAACATCCTCAACCCGGGAGACGCGACCGTCCGCTTCTATCAGAACGTGCTTAGCGAGGTAATGGCGCTGTTCCCGGGACGCTGGATCCATATCGGCGGTGACGAGGCCCCGAAGACCCAGTGGAAGGCGAGCCCGCTCGCGCAAGCGCGGATCCGCGAGCTCGGGCTCAAGGACGAGAACGAGCTGCAGAGCTGGTTCACGCACCGCATGGACGAGTTTCTCACCGCGCACGGCCGCAGGCTCGTGGGGTGGGACGAAATCCTCGAGGGCGGGCTCGCACCGAACGCGGTGGTCATGTCCTGGCGCGGCGTGGACGGCGGCATCGCAGCGGCCCGAGCGGGGCATGACGTGGTCATGGCGCCCGGGTCGCACACCTACTTCGATCACTATCAGTCCGCCGACACCGTCGCCGAGCCGCTCGCGATCGGTGGTTACCTGCCGCTCGACACGGTGTACGCGTTCGAGCCCGTTCCGACCGCCCTGACCGCGAACGAGGCGCGGTATGTGCTCGGGGCGCAGGGACAGCTGTGGACCGAATACATCCCCGACCCGAAGCGAGCGGAGTACATGGTGTTTCCCAGGGTGTGCGCCCTCGCCGAAGTGCTGTGGACGCCGCGCGAGGAGCGGGACTACGTGGACTTCATCCGACGGCTCGCCACACATCTCGAGCGGCTGGCGGTGCTGGACGTGCATTACCGGCCGATCACGAACTGAGCGCTTCGGCATGACGACCCTGCACGGGATCGACTACGCCGTGATGCTCTTGTACTTCGGATTCGTGCTGGGCATCGGCGCGATGCTCCGGCGCTATGTCCACACGAGCGAGGACTTCTTTCTCTCGGGGCGCTCGATCCCCGCCTGGGTGACCGGCCTGGCGTTCATTTCGGCCAACCTGGGCGCGCAGGAAGTCATCGGGATGGGCGCCTCGGGTGCCAAGTACGGGATCGCGACGAGCCATTTCTACTGGATCGGCGCCATCCCCGCGATGGTGTTCGTGGGCCTGTTCATGATGCCGTTCTACTACGGTTCGCGCGCGCGCTCGGTCCCGGAGTACTTGAAGCTCCGGTTCGACGAAAAGACCAGGGGCCTGAACGCGATCGCGTTCGCCATCATGACGGTGTTCTCCTCCGGCATTTCGCTGTACGCCATGGGCAAGCTGCTCAACCTGCTGCTCGGGTGGAGCTTCGACCTGAGTATCGTGGTGGCGGCCGGGATCGTGCTCGCCTACATCCTCCTCGGCGGGCTCACCAGCGCCATCTACAACGAGGTGCTGCAGTTCTTCCTGATCGTGTTCGGCTTCGCCCCGCTCGTGTTCCTCGGGCTGCGCGACGTCGCGGGCTGGACCGGACTCGCCGACCGGCTCGCCGGCGTCGCGACGGCCAACGGATACGCGTCGGGTGCCTACACGCAGAGCTGGAGGTTCATGGGGAGCGCGTCCGCCAACCCGGTGGGCGTCGAATGGTTCGGCCTGGTCATGGGCCTGGGGTTCGTGCTGTCGTTCGGCTACTGGTGCACGGATTTCCTGGTGGTGCAGCGCGCCATGGCGGCGAACTCGATGACTGCGGCGCGACGCACGCCGCTCATCGCCGCGGTCCCGAAGATGTTGTTTCCGTTCCTCGTCATCGTTCCCGGGATGCTGGCGCTCGTGCTCAGTCCCACCACCGGCGTGCGGCCGGCAGGGCAGCTTGTCACGGCTTCGACAACCTCCCCAACGTCCTCGACCTCCCTAACCTCCCAAACCTCCGCGCCAGCGCGCGGCCTCGTGCCGCCGAAGCGCGATCCGCGGACCGGAGAGCCGCTGCGCGACGCGCGCGGTCGCGTCGTGCTCGACTACGATCTCGCGACTCCGATGATGCTCGTGCACTTCTTTCCCGCCGGGCTGCTCGGGCTCGGCCTCACGGCGCTGCTCGCCTCGTTCATGTCGGGCATGGCGGGGAATGTGACCGCGTTCAACACCGTCTGGACGTACGATCTGTACCAGAGTTACGTCCGGCGGGGCGCGCCGGACGCGCATTATCTGGCCATGGGCCGGTTCGCGACGGTGTTCGGGGTCGCGATCTCGGTCGCGGCGGCCTACGTGGCTGCTTCGTTCAACAACATCATGGATTTCCTCCAGCTCGTGTTCGCGTTTGTGAATGCGCCGCTGTTCGCGACGTTCGCGCTGGGGATGTTCTGGAAGCGTGCCACCGGCCACGGCGCCTTCACCGGCCTCCTGGCCGGAACGCTGGCTGCCGCCGTGCACCACGGCCTCTCGCTGCCGACGGGGGCCGCCGTGGGCGTGAAGGGCGGCTACCTCGGGGTCGTGACGACGTATCCCAGCGAGCTCGCGCAAACGTTCTGGACGGCCATTGCCGCCTGGTTGACCTGTTTCGGCGTGACGATCGCGATGAGCCTCGCCACGCGACCACGGCCGCCCGAAGAGCTGCGCGGCCTGGTGTACGGCCTTACGTCCAAGCCGACCGACGACGTGAAACGCTGGTACGAGCGGCCGGCGACGCTCGCACTGTTCGTGCTCTCCGGCGCCGTCGTCCTCAACGTGATCTTCTTTTAGTCCGAGGTCGGAGGGAGCGGCGGTGGGACTCGACTTGCGGATCCCGATAGGAACGTTCTTCGCCGCGACCGGCGTGCTGCTGGGCGTCTACGGCGGCGCTACGTGGGGCCAGCCCGGTACGGCGCCGACGGGAGTGCCGATCAACCTGGTCTGGGGGTTGGTGCTGCTCACGTTCGGGATGGCGATGCTGGCGCTGGCGCGACGGGCCCGTCGCGCCACTTCCGGGAACGCGAGCCCTGACGCCGAGCACGGGCCGCGCGTAACTTGAGGGGCGCCACAATATAGAGGAGAACGCCACATGAAGCGGATCACATTCGCCCTGGTCGCGCCACTGCTGACGGCGCTCGCCGCGCGGGGAGCGCGCGCGCAGCAGCCGGCGGCACCCGCCGCCGAGCTGGCGGTGGGCGCGGAAGCACCCGATTTCACGCTCCCGGGCGCGACGCGGTACGGCGTGCTCAAGACCCCTGTCCATTTGAGCGATTTCAAAGGAAAGACGGTCGTGCTCGCCTTCTTCTACAAGGCGCGAACCAAGGGCTGAACGATCCAAATGCATGCGTACCGTGATCAGTACGCACAGGTGTTTCACGACGGCCGCAACGTGGTTCTGATCGGGATCAGCACCGACCCGGTCGAGGCACTCGCGTCGTGGTCCAAGGACGACGAGTTCCCGTTCCTGTTCGCGAGCGACTCGGGCGGCGTGATCGGCAAGACGTACGGCGCCCACAACCCCAAGTTCGGGCTCGACAACCGCAACCTCTTCGTGGTGGGCCCGGACGGAAAGATCGCCTACAAGATGGCGCCGTTCCGGGAGATCGATCCGCAGTCGTACAAGGACCTGGCGGCGGCGATCGATCGGATCACGCCCAAGCCGGCCGAGGGAGAGTAGACGGCCTAGTTCCCGAGGACGTGCGCGAGCGCCGTCGCGATGTCCTGCTCCGCGCCCGCGCCGGTGTACGTGACCTGCCCGGCCTTGTCCAGCACGACGATGTACGACGTCGTGGGCGCCTGGTAGGCGCGCACCGCGGCGCCGCCGGCGTCGAACAGCACCGGGAACGGGAGTGGGTGATCCGCGAGGTGACGCCGGATCGAGGCCGGCGTCTGGTTCACGCCCACACCGATCGCCACGAATCGCACCGTGGCGCCGTAGCGCGCGTGCGCCGCTTTGAGCGCGGGCTCGAGCGCCTGGCACAGCGGGCACCACGTGGCCCAGAACTCCAGCAGCACGGGCTGCTTGCCGACGTAGCGGCCCAGCTCCACGGGCTTGCCGTCCAGGTCTTCGAGGGCGACCGCGGGGGCCCTGGTGCCGATGGGCAGACCGATGTCCTGCGCCCCGAGCACGGGCGGCACGGCGAGCCAGAGTGCGACTCCGAGCGCGCAGCGGTAGCCCGTCACAGTACCCTTCCCATTTGAATGAAGTAGTACTCCGCCATCGCCAGCATGATCACACCGGCGCCCTTCTTGATCGCGACCATCCACGCCCCGGCCTTTGGAAGGGTTGCCAGGGCGCCCGAGAACAGCCCGACCACGACGAGCAGCGCCGTCATCCCGAGCGAGAACACGAAGAGATAGACGAACCCCAGCACCGCGCTCCGCGTGGTCGCCACCCAGGTGAGGACTGCTGCGAAGGCCGGCGCACCACAGGGGGCCGCGACCACCCCTGAGGTCGCGCCAAGCAAGAAGACCGCGGGGTAGGATCCCCCGGACAGGCCCGCCGCCCACTCGAGCAGTCGCCGTGGCGCCGACATGGGGAACACGTCGAGCATCGCGAGGCCGAACACGAGCAGCAGGTTCCCGATGGCGAATCGCGCCCAGGGGCTCGCACTGACCGTGCCGAACAGCGAGCCGGTGAGCCCGGCGACGAGACCCAGCACGGCATAGAAGAGGGCGAGGCCGCTGGCGTACGTCAGCGTCAGCCGCAGCGCGCGCGCACGGGATGGCTGCCCGGCGCTCGTGCCCGACAGGATGCCGGCGGTGATGGGGATCATCGGGTAGATGCACGGCGTGAGGCTCGTGACAAGGCCGGCACCGAACAGCGTCACCAGCGCGAGCAGCGGGTGGTGGCTCAGCGCCTCACCCAGGCCCGGCGTGTCCATGCTGCAATGTAGCATGCGGCATGGACACCAGGACCGCGCGGCCTACACGCTCCACCCCGCGCGATACTCCGAGCGCACGTACTCGGCCGGGATCTTGGTGTTCGCGACCTCGCCCGTGTGCGCATCGACCTCGAGCACCTGGGCGGTGCGCACCGCGAGATTGCCCAGCAGCACCATCTCGGTGAGCGGGCCCGCATGGCCGGGGAAGTTCGAGCCCGCAGGCGTGCCGCCTGTGCACGCTGCGATCCACTCGGCGTAGACGCTCTCGAGGCGCGGGTACTTCTGCGCCGGCGGGTGGGCGGTGATCTCGGCCTGACGTGCTTCGTCCAGCAGTCGCGGGTCTTCGCCGTAGATGCCCGCCACGAGCTTGCCCTGGTCCCCGATCCACAACTGGCCGCTCGTATCGAACGGCCACGCCGCCGGATCCGCGACCTCCTTGGGGCGCGACGGATACAGGCTGCCGTCCCGCCACACGACTTTCACCTCGGGGCGATTGCCCTTCGCCGCGAAGGTGTAGGTGATGCGCGAAACCGCGGGCGCGCTCTCGCTGAAGAGTTTGGTCGATTCGGGCTCGATCCGCGTCGGGTAGCTCAGGTCGAGCGCCCAGAACGGCGCATCCATCGAGTGACAGGCGATGTCGCCCAGCGCGCCGGTGCCGAAGTCCCACCACCCGCGCCACTTGAAGGGCGCATACGCGGGATGGTAGGGCCTCGCGGGCGCAGGACCGAGCCACAAGTCCCAGTCGATCCAGGGCGGCGTGTAGTACTCTTCGAGCGGCCGCTCGATCGCTTGCGGCCAGATCGGCCGGTTGGTCCAGAGCTGGATCTCGCGCACGGTGCCGATGGCTCCGGCCTCGACCCACTCGCGGATCTGGCGCGTGCCCTCGCCGGCGTGGCCCTGGTTCCCCATCTGGGTGGCGACCTTTGTCTTCCGGGCGGTTTCGACCAGCTGGCGCACCTCCCACAGGGTACGCGCGAGCGGCTTCTGGATGCGGGTGTGCTTGCCCATTTTCATCGCCATCATCCCGGCCACGGTGTGCGTGTGATCGGGCGTCGAGACGGTGACCGCATCGATGTTCTTCCCCTCCTTCTCGAGCATCACCCGGAAATCCTTGAAGCGCTTGGCCTTGGGGAACGCCGTGAACGACGGTGCACCCTGGTGGTCGTCCACGTCGCACAGCGCGTAGATGTTCGCCCCGGCTTTCGCGACGCCCTTCACGTCGCTCGCTCCCATGCCGCCCACGCCGATACAAGCGACGTTGACGGTGTCGCTGGGCGCGCGGTGCCCCCGGCCGAGCACGTGGCGCGGGACGATAGTGAAGGCCACACCGGCGCCGACGGCGCCGACAAATTTTCGTCTCGAGATGCGCTTGCGAGCCATGATGCGACCCTCCTCAGTCGGCCGCGACGGGCTCGCGCGCGCGCGCGCCCCCCGAGCGAAACAGCGCTGCGAATAGGAGCAGGACCACCGCGGCGAACCCGGCGGGCAGCACCCAGAAGCTGGGCCAACGGTCGAGGGTCAGGCTGGCCGCGCCACCGAGGAACCGGTTGTACACGTTGCCGGCCACCTGCGCGCCGATGAGCAT
>WNGA01001288.1_pt1 | contig 52130 bp, 52 predicted proteins | sample 5400061 | NCBI WGS metagenome assembly WNGA01 (sample SAMN13153366, study PRJNA577476) | soil metagenome | isolation source: 100 cm soil or saprolite under grassland replicate 2 | place: USA:California | collected 2016-06-15
ACGGCCCGTAGTAGACGCCGAGGGCGCCGAGGTACAGGCGGTGCAGCGCCTCGTCCGGCAGTCCGACCTGGAGCGAGACCCGATCCTCCAGCCGGAGCGTTCGGATCTGCTCCCGGATGGCCGGCTCGTCGGGGCCCGAACCCACGAGCACGAGTTGTACTCCCGTCCTCACGTGCCGCATGGCCTCGACCACGAGGGACTGGCGTTTCAGGGCCTCCAGTCGACTGGGGAACACGATCGCATCGCCATGCGGTCCGGGTTCCATGTCCAACAGGGCCTGGCTGATCGGAGAATGGTGGTACAGCACCTCCGAGGGCACCCGGATCGAGCTCCACAGCCGGTCCCGAACGTTCTCGGAGTTGGTGAACACCCGCTTGGCCTCCGACAGCGAGATGCGATCGGACTGGTGGATCATGTCCCGGACGATCGGCCCCTCCTCCTGGCGGGAGAGGTCGGCGAACTCGGGATGCTCCCACAGCTCGTAGGCCGAGCGGTGCTGGTGGATCAGCCACACGATCTTCCGCTCGTGGGGAACGAGGTACGCGGGGAACTTCAATGCGACGACGACGTCGATCGGGAGCCCATTCGATTCGGCGATGTCCAGGCTTCGCCACACGGCCATCTGATGGACCAGCTCGGTGGCCGGGTACCACTTGCCCGCGACCGTCACCATCTCCGCGTCGTGTCCGGCCACCCGGAGGGCCCGAACCAGCGATTCGGTGTGGGTCTCGGCTCCGCCTCGGACGAAGGGAGTCTGCGCGTGGCAGACGGCGATCCTCACCGAGCCGTCTCCGGGCCGCTCCCCCGTCCCTCTCCGGAAGCCGGTCCCCGGACATCCCGTTCGGCTCGCAGTCGCTCCACCTCGGTCTCGAGGGCCGCAACCCGGCCGGCCAGGATGGCCACCAACTCGCCGATGTCGCCGAGCAGGCGATCGTACCGGCGCCGCATCGGTCGCAGGAAGTAGAAGATGCCCGCCTTCACCCGCCGCCGCCATCGGTACGGTGAGCCGATCTGGGGCTCGTTCCAAGGGATCGGAGATCGCTCGTCGGCCCGCATCTCGGCGACGAGGTCCTGGAGGACGACCCGGAGTTCCTGCGCGTCCATCGTGGCCCGTGAGGTGGTCTCCTCGGCCCAGTAGAGCTCGCACTCCAAGGCCTCCCGGGAGGATCCCGCGTGCGACGGATCCGGTCGTTCGGCCATGATGCGGGAGCGTACCAGTGCCTCGACCCCAGTCAGGACGCCTTGGCCCAGATCGGGCCTTCGCAGTCCGTGCGGAGGGGAAGCGGGTCGGGAGCCCTCGGTTCACGGTCGAAATCGAAGTCGTAGCTGAGGTTGCGAGCCCGGCGATCCCGATGGGTCAGGCGCGACAGGCCCCAGTTGTCCTCGATGAATCGAAGCACGCTCGAGAACTCGCCGAGCCGGTGATCGATGTGACCCCGCTTCGCGTACGGCGAGATGAGCAGGAGCGGAACCCGGAACCCGAACCCGAACCTGTCCACCTGCGGCGGGGGGACGTGATCGTAGAACCCACCGTAGTCATCCCACGTCAGGAAGATTGCCGTGTCCTCCCATAGGTCCGACCGCATGATCGCGTTGATCACCCTCGTGCTCCAGTTCTCCCCATGGCAGAAGTTGTACTCGGGGTGCTCCGAGAGCTCGAAGCGAGGCGTGATCCACGTGACCGGTGGCAGCGCGTCCTGCCGGACGTCTCGGATCACCTGATCCACGGAGAACATATGCCGCTCCCATCGCCGGGGGTGCTCCCGGTACCGGCGGATCGCCGCGTAAGCCGACCAGATGTATCCCCTCTGCAGCTCGGTGGCCGCGTAGTACGCCCACGGGATGTCGGCCGCGTCCAGGAGGTCCCCCTCGGTCATGAAGTCGAAGCACGGGCGGATGAATCGAACGTCGCCCTCCGAGTCGACGACCTCGACCTTCTGCTGCTGGGGCGCGTCGCATCCGAAGGTATTGGAGGTGAACCCCGTTCGCCTGGGGTTGTCGACGGCCCCGCCGGACTGTGCCGCGATCGAGTACAGGTGGTTCGGGAACGAGGGCCCCTGGGCCGAAGCGAAGAAGTTGTCGGCCAGGACGAACTGTTTCGCCCAGTGCCAGTAGTTCGGGAGCTGGGTCCGGTGCAGTCGCGTGAACGCCCATTTCGTTGTCAGGCCGCCCTGATCGAACCCGTCCATCCGGCCATAGTTCCACGCCTGCAGCGCGCAGACGTAGCAGTGCGGAAGGTCACCCGGTAGCCGTCCGTCGGTCCCCCGGACGAGCGGTCGAATCGTGCCATCGTCGTCGGCGCTCGCGGCGCCGTTGACGCCTGGGAACGTGCCGAAGAGGTTGTCGAACGTGCGGTTCTCCTTGATCAGGAACACGACGTGCTTGATGGGCCATCGCGTGGGGAACGAGGCCGCCGGCGGCCAGGCGGGATGGAGGGTTGGAGAGGCGGCGGCGAGACGATCGGGCAACGTCGGACCGGCGGAGGGTGCTTCCCCTCGGGCACGAGGCGAGCATGCGACCGCCGAGAGGGCCAGGATGGTGGCCGTCCCGAACGCACCGAGGCGCGAGGGTTGGGACACGACGGCGGAGTCTACCGCGGCTCACAGTGCGCCGGTGACGGAGGTGGTTGCAGCCTAGACTGACCCGGACCACGATGCGCATCCTGTTCCTGACTTCGGAGCTGCCGTACCCGGCGCGGAGCGGCGGCACTATCAAGACGATCAGCGTGCTCGAACACATTCAACGCGATCACGAGGTCCACGTTCTGTGCTTGCGTGGTGAGCCGCTCAGTCCGGAGCAGGAGGTCTGGACGGGAGAGATCGGACCGGTGGTCACAGTTGCGCTCCGTCGCGGCCGATCCGCCTGGAACCTGCTTCGAAGCTATGGCGCCGGGGTCCCCATGAGCGTGTTGCGGAACCGGAGCCGGCGCATGTCCCGACTCGCATCGCAACGGCTGGCCACCGGAGGGTTCGACGCCGCCTTCGCCGACGGCTGGTTGATGGCGCAATACGTGCCAGCCACCTACCACGGCCTGAAGATGCTCCACGAACACAACGCGGAGCACGTGATGTGGCGCCGACAAGCCGACCTGGAAACGAGCTCCGCACGGAAGGCCCTCGTCCGCCTGGAGCACACGCGCGTTCGCGCCTATGAGTCGGCGATCGTGCGGCGCTTCGACGTGGTCTTCGCGGTCTGCGAGGAAGATCGGCGGGCCATCGACGGCTTGGGGACGCGGCCCGGCTCGGTGCGCCTTTTGCCCAACGTGCCGCAGGTGGGTTTGCTGGACCGGCCCCCGCTCCGCCCGCCTGCCGAGCCCACCCTCCTTTTCCTGGGTACGCTGGGGTGGCCGCCCAACGCAGAAGGCCTCCGGAGATTCCTTCGGTCGGGGTTTCCCGCCCTTCGGGCCCGGCGGCCGGACGTCCGGCTCGTCCTGGCCGGTACCGGGGCTCCGAGCTGGCTCGTCCGGATGGCCGCAGACACCCCGGGCGTTGAGCACACCGGGCCGATCCCCGACCCCGAGCCCTTGTATCGGCGGGCCCGGGCGTTCGTGGACGTGGGACTGGGAGGAAGCGGCACGCGGGTCAAAGTGCTGAACGCCATGGCCCGAGGCCTCCCGGTGGTGAGCCTCCCCTGGGGCGTCGAGGGATTGAACGGCGTCCCGGGCGACCACGCGCTCGTGGGCCGGAACGAGGCCGAGCTCGTCGACCTCCTCGGTGAGGTCCTGGACGACGATGCGCGATGGCGCGTGCTGTCCGAGGGCGGCCGCAGGCTGGTCCGGGAACGCTATGTGCCCGAGATCGCGTTCGCGTCGCTCGACGCGGCGCTCGCCGCGTCGAGCGACGACTAGGGAGCGTCCTCTCGGAGCGCCCGCCAGGGGAACACCACGGTGGCCCGAAGGATCCTCGGGAGCCGGCTGGGCTGTTGGGCGAGTCGCCAGAGCCATTCGAGGCCCAGCCGGTGCATCACGCGTGGAGCTCGGGGAAATCGTCCGGCCCACATGTCGAGCGTTCCACCCACGGCCATCATGATCCGAGCACTCGGGACCTCGGCGCTATACCGGTCGATCCAGCGTTCTTGCTTCGGGGCTCCGAAGCCGACCAGGACCACTCGTGGAAGGGAGGATCGGATCGACTCGATCAGGGTCCGGCCCTCCTCCGGTGAGACGGCGACCCCGTCCTCTCCGATCCGCACACCGGATCCGACAGCGTTCACGGAGAGGCTCGGGAGCTCCGCCCGCCACCGGGCGGCCGCCCGGCGACCGACGTCGCCCGTTCCGCCCACGAGCATCACGGGATCTCCTCGCGCGGCGGCCAGCCGGACTGCAGCCTCCGCCACGTCGACGCCGGGCCACCGTCGGATCCGGCGTCCGGTCCGAAGGAGCTGCACCAGCGCGACCCCGGCTCCGTCCGGCAGTGCAAGGTCAGCGTGATCCAGGAGCGACCCGAAGTCCGGGTGGTCCCGCGCGTAGAGGAGGATCTCCGGGTTGGGCGTGAACACGCGGTGGGTGACGTCGCCGTCCAGGAACCCACTCAGGGTCCGACGCACGTCCTCCAGCGTTTTCCGCTCATGCAAACCTACGCCAAAGATCGCGAAAGCGCCCCCCACGGGCGAGCCGGCCCCTGACAGCCTTCACCCCACCTCGTGATGGGGCAGGACGTTCGTCGATACATCCACCTGCCGCAGGAGCTGGACGAGCTCATCATCGGTACGGAAGACGGCGTCCTCGGGGCCTGCCTGCTCCTCCATCCCTCCCACGGCTGCGACGAACGCGGGCGTTCCCAGTTTCTGCGATCGCGCCAGCGCGCCGGAGGACCACGCTCGCCGGTACGGCAGGACGAGCACATCGGCCGCGGCGATCCAGGTGTCGAAGCCCTCGTCAGACACGTATCCCTCGATCAGGGTGACCCCCGGCGTCCTCTCGCACAGCTCCCGGAGCGCTCGTACGTAGCTCAGAGCTTCGGGCGTCGGCTGCCGAACGGAGCCCACGAGGACCAGCCGCCCCGAGGACCCCGCCTTCTGGAAGGCTTTGACGGCGCGCTCGAAGCCCTTCGTCGGGTGCAGGAACCCGGCACACAGGAACAGGCACCCGTCCGGCTCGACACCGAGCATGGATCGGGCTTCGCTCCGAGCGACTCGCCGGGCGATGCGTACGCCGTCGGTGTGAGGAACGACCGTGCCCTCGACCCGGAGCCGATACGCGCGCTCCAGGGCCTCGCGCTCTGGATCCGAGTGAAACAGCAGGTTCGCCCGAGCGAAGGCCGACCGAAGAAGGACGTGGTCCGGCCGCCACAGCAGGTGCGGGCGGCTGGCCGCCTCGTGGACGAGGACCTCGGTGCCCGGCCGTCGGCGGGTGAGCCACCACAGGCCCAGGGACGACATGACCTTGGAGAGGGGCGCGCGGCGCCGGTAGTACAGCCCCGGCTCGAAATGCACGAGCACCCGGTCGAACCCCTGGGCCAACCGAGCGGCCGCGAGGAACGGCCGCCCCCCGAAGAACGGGACCTTGACGTCGCCGTTCCCATCAGGAGGCGAGAGCACGACGACCTCGTGCCCCTCGCTCCTCAGCCGTTCCACGTCGGCGGCCGCGTAGCTGCCGATCCCGCAGTGGCGTGGCGGATACGAGCTGATGACGAGGATCCTCACCGTTGTGCGATCCAGTCTATGGACGCTGCGCGCACGCTACCGGGGTTGGCCGGCCTCGTGGAGGACGGCGGCGGTCCTCCGGGCGGTCTCCGTCCAGTCGAAGATGGAGGCCCGGGCCAGCCCGGCCACGCGCAACCGGGCCCGGACGGCCTCATCGGACACGAGGGTCTGGAGCCCCTCGCGGATGGCGTCGACGTCGTGGGGGTCGACCAGCAGGGCCGCATCGCCGGCCAGCTCCGGGAGGGACGAGGCGTCCGAGGTGAGCACGGGCGTCCCGCAGGCCATGGCCTCCAGCACCGGGAACCCGAACCCCTCGTACAGGGATGGGAAGGCCAGGCCGATCGCCCCGCCGAGCAATGCGACCTTGTCCGCCTCCGGGAGGTACCCGACGAGCCTCACGGCCGAACGAACGTCTCGGGGCAGCGCTCGGAGCGCGTCGGGCCCCGGATCGGAGCCGTCCGGGCTCCATTCCATTGCCCCGCCGATCACCAGCGTGGGCCGGATGTCAGTGGGGAGCGCCGCGAAGGCCGCGAGCAGCCGGGGGAGGTTCTTCCGAGGGCCTCGCCCCAAGGCGATGAGGTAGGGACCGTCGATCCCGAACCCCCGACGCACGTCGAGGATCCGTTCCTCGGACGGCGGACGGTACACCTCACCGTCCACGGCGAGGGGGATGACGGCCACCCGTGCCTCCGGCGCGCCGTAGAGTTCCAGGAGATCGCGCTTCGTCCACTCCGACGGTGCGATGAGCCGCGCCGCGCGATGAACCGTGTGCTGCACGGCCTCGCGCCACCACCTCACGGCCTGCGGAGCGGTCTCCGGGAACCGGCGGAAGGCGAGGTCGTGCACGGTCGCGACGACTGGACCGGCCCGTGTGGGGGGCGGGACGAAGTTCGTGGCGAACAGCACGTCGAACCCGCCGAACCATTCGACGCGAGGGAAGCCGTATCGAATCGTCCGCTCGAGCAGACGGCTGGGATACAGGATGCCGCGCTCGCGGAGGTTCGGCGCGCCGACGTCGTCGAAGTGTCGCCACCGGCGGATCGCCGCCCTGGAGTGTACGTACCACGCGACGTAACTCGCGTCAGGGTCCACCTCGGGGAGCCGGCGGATCAGGTGCCACGCGTAGTTCCCCACGCCCGTGCGCTCCGGCGCAACCGCCGGCCGGGCGTCGATCGTCACCCGGAGCATGCGTCACTCACGAGCAGTTCACGGGGCCGGATGTGGTGGGCGGCGGCAAGTCGTACTTCGAACCGACGACGACAGCGATGCTCACGCCCCGGAGGACGCCATTGGCCACCGGGACCTCGGGGAGGTTCGACAGGTACCCGTGCACCACGTCGGCCATGGCCTTTCCGTCGGCGGCCTTCGCCCCGTACAGGATGGCCGAGCCCTTCACCGACGAGGGCCCCAGCTCCGCGACGTCCTGAACCGGGATCGAGGTGTCGAACCCTCCCTCGGTGAGGGTCCTGTACACGCGGGAGGCCATCCCTGCAGACCTCCGGTCGTAGACCCCGACCTTGATCACGGCCGGCGACGGCGGGGTCTGCGCCTGGGTCAGTCCCACGTCGCCGAGGGGCCGGCCGTCGCGAAGCCTGGTGAAGAGCTCTCGCGCTTGTCCCTCGAGCATCCGGACGACCGAGAGGTACTGCCCGTTCACCGTGACGCCGGCGGGCGTGCTCGGCACCACACGGAAGTCTACGTTGCCCGCGTTCACCCCGTTCAGTTGGCCCGCGAGATACGCGAACTCCGCGGTGTTCAGTCCCCGGTCCACCCGGACGCCCTCGAGGACCGAGGGGACGAGCGACGGGAGGTGGATCAGCTCGCTCGGCGACAGCATCTTGGCGATCACGGCCCGCAGGAACTGCTGTTGCCGGCTGATCCGGGCGAAATCGGGGATGAGGTCGCACGGCTGGTGCCGGGTCCGCACGTACGCCAGGGCGGTCCGCCCGTCGAAGTGCTGGCAGCCGGCCTTGATGTCGAGCTGCGTGAGCGGATCCTGCATGGGGTACGGGACGCACATGTCGACCCCGCCGAGCGCGTCGACCACGGACTGGAAGCCGGCCAGGTCGACGTACAGCGAGTGGTTGATCCTCAGCCCGGTGATCGAGGTGATCGTGCGGGCCACCAGCTGCGCACCGCCGCCCTCGATGCCACCCTCGAACGCCGCGTTGATCCGGTTGAAACCGTGGCCCGGGATGTCCACCCACAGGTCCCGGGGGAAGGACAGGAACACAGCTTGCTTCTCGCCCGGCTCGACGTGCACGACGATGATCGTGTCGGATCGGAAGACCCCCCCGATGTGCTCGTCGTCCCCGAAGACCTGCTGCTCCTCCTTGGTCAGCCCCGCCCGGCTGTCGCTCCCGAGCAGCAGGTAATTGCAGGCGTGGCGAAGACAGGGGCCGCCGATGTCGATGTCCTCTCCAGGCGAAGCGCCGGGGGCCGGTGGGATGAATTGGATCTGGTTCTGGGTCCAGAAATAGAGGCCCATGGCCCCGCCGGCCAGGATCGTGACCAGGAGGGACAGGACCGCGGCGCCCGCCAGGAAGGCCCGGCGCAGGTGGGCGTGGCCGGCAGGCTTGCGCTGCAGCGCGTCGTCGTCGGACATAACCTTGGGAAAGAGTACCCAGGTGTCCGTTTCGGCAGGGGCGGCGTTCGTGGCGATCGTGTGGAGGCCCAGCCAGGAGTACATCGAGCGAGCCAACGTCGCGCGGTTCATGCGAACCAACGCGATCTCCACCTACGACGACCTGGTCGCGAGATCGGTCGCGGACATCGAATGGTTCTGGGACGCGGTGGTGAAGGACCTGGGGATCGAGTTCTTCGAACCGTACGAGCGGGTCGTCGACACCTCACGTGGCGTCGAGTGGGCCACGTGGTTCGGGGGCGCCTCGGTGAACGTGGCCCACAACTGCGTCGACTGGTGGGCCGAGCGGACCCCCGACGCGGCTGCCGTCATCTGGGAGGGAGAGGAGGGCGAGACCCGCCGGGTAACTTACCGCGAGCTCCGCGAGCTCTGTGACCGGCTGGCGAACGGCCTGGCGTCACTGGGGATCCGGAGCGGTGACGCCGTCGGCATCTTCCTCCCGATGTCGCCGGAAGCCGTCGCCGCCGTGATGGCGTGCTCGAAGCTCGGTGCGATCTGGCTGCCCGTCTTCTCCGGGTTCGGGGGCGATGCGGTGGCCCAGCGCCTTCGAGACGCCGGGGCCAAGCTGCTGATCACCGCGGACGGCTTCCCACGTCGGGGGAAGACCGTTCCGATGAAGGAGGTGGCCGACCAAGCGGTCGCGGCGTCTCCTTCGGTGGAACGCATCCTGGTCTGGCAACGGCTGGGGCGGGACGACACGCCGTGGTCAGAGAGTCGCGACGTCCGGTGGGGGGAGCTCCTGGCCGCCCAACCACCGTCCTTCGAGACCGCGCACCTCGACCCGGAGCACCCACTGTTCATCGCGTACACGAGCGGCACTACCGGGGCGCCCAAGGGGGCCGTCCACGTCCATGGAGGCTTCCTGGTGAAGATCGCGGAGGAGGTGGCCTACCAGGTCGACCTCCATCAGGGCGAGGTCCTCTTCTGGGTCAGCGACCTGGGATGGATCATGGGGCCTTGGGAGATCGTGGGCGCAACTGCCCTGGGTGCCACGGTCTTCCTGTACGACGGCGCACCGAACCACCCCGGCCCGGATCGCATCTGGGACATGGTGGAGCGACACGGCATCACCACGCTCGGGGTCTCGCCGACACTGATCCGTGCACTGATCCCGGCCGGCGACGAGGAGGTCCGAAAGCACGACTTGTCCTCGCTCAGGATCCTCGCATCAACAGGTGAGCCATGGAACCCGGAGCCGTACCGGTGGTTCTTCGAGGTCGTCGGCGGCAGTCGCCTCCCGATCATCAACCTGTCCGGCGGAACCGAGATCGGGGCCTGCTTCCTGTCGCCACTCCCCATCTGCGAGCTCAAGCCGTGCACGCTCAGGGGCCCGGCCCTGGGGATGGACGTCGATGTCTTCGGCCCGGAAGGGGGACCCGTGCCCCGGGGCGAGGTGGGCGAGCTCGTGTGCAAGCAGCCCTGGCCGGCGATGACTCGGGGCGTGTGGGGCGATCCCCAGCGGTACCTCGACACGTACTGGCGCCGGTGGCCCGGCATCTGGTGGCACGGCGACTGGGCGAGCGTGGACGAGGATGGATTCTGGTTCCTCCACGGGCGGTCCGACGACACGATGAACGTGGCGGGCAAGCGCCTGGGCCCGGCAGAAGTGGAGAGCGTCCTGACGCTTCATCCGGCGGTGGCCGAGTCGGCCGCCGTGGGCGTGCCCGACGAGGTCAAGGGCCAGGCCATCTGGTGCTTCGTGGTGGCCAAGTCCGCCATAGCGGCCGACGACGGGCTGGCCGCCGAGCTCTCCTCGCTGGTCGCGGAACACCTGGGCAAGGCGTTCAGGCCGTCGCGGATCGTGTTCGTCCCCGAGCTCCCGAAGACGCGCTCGGCAAAGATCGTCCGAAGAGCCATCCGGGCTACGATCGCCGGCGAGGACCCCGGCGACCTGTCGAGCCTGGAGAATCCATCCGCCTTGGACGCCATCGGGCAGGCGGTCGGCTAGCCGGGCCCGGTCCCCACGCCGAGAGTCCTGCCGCGACGCTCGAGAGGCGTCATGGCGCGGCCCATCTCGACCGCTTCGGGAACGGCCTCGCTCACGACAGGGCCATCTGGCAGGAAGACCTCGAAGGAGGCTCCCCCGCCTTCGCGGTCGCCGACCCTTGCCCACCCGCCGTGGAGCGTGGCGAACCGAGCCACGAGTGACAGGCCGATCCCCAGCCCCTCCCCGCCGTGGCGGAATGGCTCGAAGATGACCTCCCGCAGGTCGGGGGGAACGCCGGGGCCCGCGTCCTCAACCAGGATCGTCGTGCCATCCTCCCGGCGGTTGACGTGGACCCAGATGGGGGTGTCCTTGGGGGTGTGCCGGGCCGCGTTGGCCACCAGGTTCTCGACGATGCGCTCCACGTGGACGGGGTCGACCGGCGACACGGAGGTCTCCGTTTCGACGTGAACCTCGTGGAATTTCACCTTCAGCTCGGCCACGACCCGACGCGCCAGCTCACCGACGTCCGTGGGCCGGCGGTCCGGCTCGACCAACCCGCGCTCCAACCGCTCCAGGTCGAGCAGGTCGTTCACCAGCCGGTTGAGCTTGCGGGCGCCCGCTCCGACCCCCCGGATCAGGTCGCGCTTGTCCTCGTCCAGGTCGATCAGGGAGTTCTCCAGAACCATCGCCGAACCGAGGACGGTGGCGATGGGACCGCGGAGATCGTGGGCCACGGCGTGCAGGAGCAGGTTCTTCATGTCGTCCAGGTCCCGCAGATGGGCGGCAGCTTCTCGTTCCCGCTGCCAGGCCCGCTCGAGCTCTTCCTCGACCCGCTTGCGCTCGGTGATGTCCACCATCACGCCCTGCACGGCCCACGGCCGGCCCGCCGAGTCCTTCAGGATGACGGCGCGTTCGCTCACCCACACCACATGACCGTCGCGGTGGAGCATCCGGTACTCGCTCTGATACGGCGAGCCGGAGCTGCGGGCTCGAACCCATTCCTGCCACGCACGATCGGCGTCACCGGGGTGGACGTGGTCTCGCCAGAAACTGGAGTCCGTCAGCCACTCCTCCGGCGTATACCCGAGGAGCTCGGTGACCTGCGGGCTCACGTAGATGCTGTCGCTCCACTCGTCCAGCGGATCGATGTATGTGACCGCGGGGATGGTCTCCACCAGCCCCTGGTACTTGGTCTCCGCCTCGAAGAGGGCACCGGGCTCCCACACCCGCTCTGTGACGTCGAGGGACACGCCGGCCGCGCCGACGACCGTTCCCTCGTCGTCCCGGAGGGGCACCACGTGCGACGCGTACCGCCGGCCCTGCCAGTTCTGCTCGTACCGTGTGGACCGCCCCTGCAGGGCAGCCTCGTGCGCTGCGATCGCGGCCATCTCCGGATCGCTCGTCCCCAGGTAGTCGTGCAGCGTGCGGCCGACCACCTCCCCCGGCGACAGGCCCAGATCGGCCAGTCCTCCGCCCACGGACGAGGTGAACTGGAGCTCCCGATCGGTGGTCCAGGCGATGGCGGGCATCTGCTCGACCAACGACCACAGGAGCTGTCGCTCCTCTCGCGCGCCGGAGTCGTTCCTCATGTGCTGGCAGTGGTATCGGAAGAAAGGACTCCGCGCTCAAACCAACCCTTCGGCCATCGTGCGTGACATTCCGAACTCCCCCCTTCGTCTCCGGGGTCGCCCGGCACCGGGGCTAGGATGGCCGGATGAGCGGGGGCCTCTACCCCTCGAACCTCGAGTCCGACGTTGTCCTTCGAGATGGTTCCACCGTCCGCATCCGCCCGGCCCGGCCGGATGACCTAGCCAGGGTCCAGGACTATCTGCTCGGCCTGTCGCCGGAGACCAGGCGACTGCGGTTCTGGACGGTCGCGGTGAATATCGGTGAGCTGGCCGAGAAGATCGTGGACGTCGACTACCGGGACCACCTCACCTTGCTGGTCCTTCGGGGCGGTGACCAGGGGACGATGATCGGTGGCGCCCAATACTCGCGGATGGACGACGGCCGGGCCGAGATCGGCATGTCCGTGGCCGACGACTGGCAGGGCAAGGGCATCGGCTCCATCCTCCTCGGCCAGCTGGCCCAGGCCGCCGGGGAACGTGGCGTGACGATCTTCGTCGCCGAGGTCCTGCCCGAGAACCACGGGATGGTCGGAGTCTTCCGGGAAAGCGGGTTCCCCCTGTCGATCCGAGCCCTCCCGGGAGCGATCGAGGTCGAGTTCCCCGTTTCGCTCACCGAGGATGCCGTCACACGGTTCGAGCGTCGAGAGACCGCGGCCTCCGTGAACGCCGTACGGAGGTTCCTGTCGCCAAGGTCGGTGGCTGTTGTCGGGGCGTCACGGGACCGGTCCAGCATCGGCGGGCAGCTCTTCCACAACCTGCTCACCGAGGAGTTCCACGGGCCGGTGTATCCGGTGAACCCCAAGGCAGATGTGGTTCACGGCGTCCCCGCCTACCCGTCGATCGAGAAGGTCCCCGGCCCGGTCGACGTCGCGTTCATCGTCGTCCCCGCGGCGCTCGTCCTCCAGGTGGCCCGGGAGTGCGGTGAGAAGGGGGTCCGAGGGCTGGTCGCCATCTCGTCGGGGTTCGCCGAGGTCGGGGGCGAGGGGCCGGCCAGGCAACGGGAGCTCCTGGAGGTCTGCCGGGCGTACGGGATGCGGATCATCGGCCCGAACTGCATGGGCATCGCGAACACCGACCCGCAGGTCCGGCTGAACGGCACGTTCGCCTCGATCTTCCCGCCTCCCGGGCGGGTGGGGTTCCTGTCGCAGAGTGGCGCGCTCGGCCTGGCCGTGATGCAGCACGCCGTCGAGCTCGGATTGGGTCTGTCGTCGTTCGTCTCGGTCGGCAACAAGGCCGACATCTCCGGCAACGACCTCGTCGCGTACTGGGGCGAAGACGAACGGACCGACGTGATCCTGCTGTACCTGGAGTCCTTCGGGAACCCACGGAGGTTCGCTCGCCTGGCCCGTGAGGTCGGCAGGGGAAAGCCCATCGTCGCGGTGAAGTCGGGACGAAGCGCGGCGGGGGTCCGCGCCGCGGCGTCGCACACTGGTGCCCTGCTGGCCGCCTCCGACGTGACCGTGGACGCCCTGTTCCGACAGGCCGGGGTGATCCGCACCGACACGCTGGAGCAGATGTTCGACGTGGCGGAGCTCCTGGCCAGTCAGCCGGCCCCGAAGGGCGACCGGGTGGCCATCGTCACGAACGCGGGTGGCCTGGGGATCCTGTGCGCCGACACCTGCGAGGCGAACGGGTTGAACGTTCAACCGCTATCCGAAGCGACGAAGGCGAAACTCCGCGAGTTCCTCCCGCCGGAGGCATCGCTGGAGAACCCCGTGGACATGATCGCCTCGGCGAGCGGCGACGACTACGCGCGAGCCATCCGGACCGTGGGCCACGACGCGGACGTGGACGCCATGATCGTCATCTACATCCCGCCCCAGGTGGAGAAGGCGGCGGCGATCGTCCGGGCGATCGCCCGCGCGGTCCGGGACATGGAAGGAAGTATCCCGCTGGTGACCACGTTGATGGGGGGCACGGCCATGGAAGCGGAGCTTCGAGCCGACGGGACGAAGATCCCTTCGTTCTCGTTCCCGGAGCAGGCAGCCATCACCGTCGCCCGTGCCGCTGCCTACGGGCGATGGCTCACGAGGCCTGAAGGCATCGTCCCTCGATTCGACGACGTCCGGCGAGACGAAGCCTACGCCGTGATCGCGGCCGCGCTGGGACGGGGGGGCGGCTGGCTGACGGCCGAGGAGCTCGAGGAGCTCCTCGGCTGCTACGGGCTCCCGGTGGCGCGTTCGGCCCGGGCCGCCACGGCACAGGAAGCCGCCGCCGCCGCCTCGGACCTCGGCGGCCCTGTGGCGCTGAAGGCCTTGGGCCCGGACATCGTGCATAAGACCGATGTCGGGGGGGTGCGCCTGGGGCTCGACGGTCCCGACGACGTGATCTCCGCGGCGAAGGAGATGGCGCGGCGTACCGACGAGGCCGGCCTCACGCTGGAGGGGTTCCTGGTCCAGGAGATGGTCACCGGTGGGGTCGAGATGCTGGTAGGCGTGGCCCAGGATCCGCTCTTCGGGCCGGTCGTTGCGTGCAGCGCCGGCGGAACGGCGGCCGAGCTCCTACGGGACGTCTCGGTCAGGATCGCGCCGATCACCGATCTCGACGCCTCCGAGATGGTGCGTTCCCTGAAGACGTTCCCGCTCCTCGACGGGTATCGCGGCGCTCCGAAGGCCGACGTCGCCGCGCTCGAGGAGGTCATCCTCCGTGTCTCGACGATGGTCGACGCCCATCCGTCGATCGCCGAGATGGACTGCAACCCGGTGATGGTGCTGCCGTATGGTGCGGTCATCGTCGATGCGAGGGTCCACGTCCACGAGTCAGCCCCGCCCAAGCCCCTCGCATCTCGCCCGACAGCGGGATAGCCGGCTAAGACCAGGCTCCGGCCGCTCCCGACCGGATGCTCGTCCGTCGCCGCACCGGCACCACCGCCCGAGTACGCTCAGGTCGATGGACCGACGCGACCGGTTGATCGAGGCCGGGATGATCCTGGCATCCGAGCTCTCCCTGGAGGCCGTGCTCCAGCGCATCATCGAGCTTGCGGTGGAGATCACCGACGCACGGTACGGAGCCCTGGGCGTCATCGGCCCGGGTGGCGATCTGCAGGAGTTCATCACCACCGGCATCACCCCCGAGGAGCGTGAAGCGATCGGCGCCCCCCCGCACGGCCGCGGCATCCTGGGCGCGTTGATCGAAGAAGGGAAGCCGCTGCGACTTCCCGACATCTCTGCCGATCCTCGATCGGTCGGCTTCCCCCCGAACCATCCGAAGATGGCCTCATTTCTCGGCGCGCCCATCCTCGTGCGTGGCGAGGTCTTCGGCGACATCTATCTGACGGAGAAGAAGGGCGCGCCGGAGTTCGCCGAGCGCGACGAGCGTGATGTCTTGGTCCTGGCTGCCCAGGCTGGGATCGCCATCGAGAACGCCCGCCTGTACCAGGAGGTCAACCGCCTGGCCGTCTTGGAAGACCGGGAGCGGATCGCCAGGGAGCTCCACGACGGCGTGATCCAGGCCCTGTTCGCCGTTGGTATGGGGCTGCAAGGCACCGCCCTGATGAGCGGCGACGAGGAACTGGCGCAGCGACTAGAAGGCGCCGTCGCCGAGATCGACCGGGTGATCCGTGATCTTCGCAACTACATCTTCGGCTTGCGGCCGGGGATCCTGGCCGACCGGCAACTCGACGAGGCGCTCCGCCACCTCGGGGAGGAGTTCCAACAGAAGACTGGAGTGATCACGGTGGTCGACGTCGATCCCGCGGTGGCCTCCGAGCTCACCCCCGCTGCCGCCGACATCTTGCAGGTCACCCGGGAGGCCTTGTCGAACGTGGGACGCCATGCCGAGGCTGCGAGCTGCCGTGTGTCCCTCTACCGGAGCGATGACCGGCTGATCCTCGAGGTCGACGACGACGGGAAGGGCTTCGATCCCGACACGAGCAGGCGCGGCGATGGCCTCACGAACCTCGAGGCACGGGTTCGGGCTCTCGGCGGGACGTTTTCCATCGAGAGCGCACCCGCAAAGGGCACCACGATCACAGTGGCGTTGTCCCTGTGACCCGCCACTCGGGGACGTGAGTGTGCAGTCCGCGTACAGCTCGGAGAAGGCTCTCGCGGGTGGGATGCCGCCGGAGCCGTACCAGCTCCCCGGGAACCTCGTCGCCGTCCCGGGACCCCAGGGTCACGACGAGCCGGCCCGATACGAGGTACAGGCCGAGCAGATCCTCCGCTGCCGTTCCCCTCATCAAGGCCTCACTGTCGAGGCTCATGTCGAGCACGACAACGTCGGCCGCTTCCGCGAGCGGACACGTGCCCTTCCGGTCACCTACACACGTGAAGTCGGGCTCGGTGGGGCCAGGGCACGCGAGCACCGTGAACCCTGATCCCTCGAGCCACGATGAAAATAGCTCCCGCTCCGCCGGGTCCGCCTCCACCACCAGCACGACCCCCTGAGCCTCAAGATCCTCATTCATGCTCCGGAGTCTGCCTGCGAGCGGAGCGCGAGGGTCGTGCCGGAGGTCCTTCAGTCGCCGGGACCATCGACCCTCGGGAGACATCCCCGGAGCGACGATGGTGTGGTCATGTTCATTCGGTACTACCTCGACCTCTCCCTCCCCTTCGAGGAGGTGGAGGAGGGACTCCTGGCAGCACCTGAGATGTGGCTTCCGGGGGTCGCCCGTGAGGCCGAAGACAGGGGTGAGCAGCTCCTCGGCGAGGTGGGGTTCTCGTTCGACGACGACCGCCGGCTGGGCAAAGAGGTCCACATCGAACTGGGACCTCCCCACCGGATGCCCGGGAAGACCCTGCTGCCGCTCTCGTGGAAAGCGACTGGCCCTGAGCGCCTGTTTCCCTCGCTCGAGGCGGATCTGGAGATAGCGACTCTGGGACGGAGCCGGACGCAACTCTCGATCAGCGCCCGGTACCGGCCCCCGCTCGGAGTCGTGGGCAAGGCACTCGATCGAGTCCTGCTGCACCGGGTGGCCGAAGCGACGATCAAGGACTTCCTGGACCGAGTTGGTGAGGGGATCGGACCGAGGGTGAGCGGCGCGTCCGTCTAGGGGCTCTCTCAGACCGCTCTGGGCTAGGATTCCTAGCATGTCGGGACCACCGCTCCGGATCCTGCTGGTCGATGACCATGAGGTCGTACGGGATGGTGTGAAGGCGCTGCTCCAGGCCACCGACGACATCATCGTCACCGCCGAGGCCTCCTCGGTCCGAGAGGCCGTCGACGAAGCCGACCGGGCCCGACCGGACGTCGTGGTCATGGACGTGCGCCTCGCCGACGGGAGCGGGATCGAGGCGACACGCGAGATCCGGGCCCGCCATCCGAAGACCGCGGTCATCATGCTCACCTCGTTCGCCGACGACGAGGCCCTGTTCGCCTCGATCATGGCCGGGGCGTCCGGCTACGTCCTGAAGCAGGTGAAGGGCGGAGAACTTGTGCGGGCCATCAGGACGGTGGGGAAGGGCGAGAGCCTGCTCGACCCTGCCGTGACCAGCGCCGTCCTGGACCGCTTGCGGAGGGGCAAACACCTGCTGAAGGACGAGAAGCTGGCGCGCCTCTCGCCCCAGGAGGAGCGGATCCTGTCCCTGGTCGCCGACGGGAAGACCAATAGGGAGATCGGCGAGGAGCTCCACCTAGCCGAGAAGACCGTGAAGAACTACGTCTCGAGCATCCTGTCCAAGCTCGAGGTGGCCCGCCGGGCGGAGGCCGCCGCCTACCTGGCCCGGCACACCACCACTCCCGGTACCCCGGCCTAGGCGGTCGGCGACATCGGTGCCGCTGGAGAGCGGAGCGCGCCACCGATCGTGAGCACGAGGAAGCCGATCCCGGTCAGGAGAAGCGCCACGCCCATGACGATCGCGAAGAGCGCGATCCGCTCGGCGAGGAACGCCGTGTTGAGTGCGGTCGTCAGAGCCGTCGCCGTCACCCACAGGTTTCGGGCCTGGTTCTGGACCGGATTCCCCTGCTCATCCGTCGCGGCCTGAGCCTCATCGTTGGTCTCCTCGCCGCTCGGCGTGAGGAACCGACCCATCTCCGCGTACGTCCGTCCTCCTGTCGCCTCGAGGGCGTGGGTCCGGATGATCTTGGCGAACTCCTTCGCTTCGGCGCCGGTGTCGATGGGCTCACTTGGCTCCAGGTTGACGCCGATCTCCTGCGCGTCGGGCGTCGCCGTGATCTTCTCCCGGGCGATCGTGTCCCGTACCTCTGAGAACCGAGGGCGCCGACGACGATCGTGCCGGCGCCGAACAGGATGAGGACCGCGCTCGCGAGATAGCCCCCATACTGGAAGTACCTTCTCATTTCCGCCTCCTTGCTCCTGAGATCTACCCGTATCGAAGTCCCAGCGATGCTAGGTCAGCGTCGTGTTCGGCCGATGTGCCATGAGGTCCGTTGCGGAAGGGACCATCGACTCCTCGCAGGGACGTTGAGGCCGTGCCCGCTCCTCATCTCTGGCGATCAGGGCTGCCTTACTGCATGGCCACGGCGTCGACCCACTGAAGCAGGTCGCGCTCGGTGACGATCCCCACCAGCCGGCCGTCCTGGACGACCGGAAGTCGGCGGATCCGCTTCTCGTTCATCAGCCGAAAGACGAACACCACCTCGTCGTCCGGACCAACGGTCGTCACCGGAGAGGACATGACCTCGCGCACCCTGCGATCCAGAAGCTCCGGATCGTCCAGGATCCGCCTGGTCAGGTCCCGCTCGGTGAACACCCCGACGGCCGATGCGCCCTCCGCGACGACCACCGACCCGATGTCGCGGTCGATCATGGTCCGAAGGGCTTGGGCCACCGTGGCATCGGGCGCGACGTGAATCACCGGAGCGCTCATCACTGCCTTCACGTAGTCATCGGACTTGGACATGGCCACCTCCCGGTCGAGTCCAACGTTCGCCCAGGGATTATGACCGTGGCGCCCTTGGAACGACGGTCACACCCAGCCGACCTGACCGCGGGGCTCGTAGGCGTCTCCCCGCCTTCAAGAGCCGAGCCGGCGTTCCGTATCCCCTCACGGAGAGCTTCGTCGCCAACACCAGGAATACCTGAGCGGTCGTCAGAGCGTCGTCGAGGGCATGGTGCGGGGCATGAACGGGGGTTCCGAAGCGGGCCGCCGCCGTGGTCAGGTTGTAGTCGCCCGGCCGAGCCGCGCGACCCTCGAGACGGTCGGCGACTTGGGCGAGCAACAACACGTCCACGATGCGCCGGTGCCACCATCGCCCCGAGCCGCCCAATGCCCGAGACAGGAAGCCTGCCTCCACGTTGGCCGACCATGCCAGGAGGTATCGGCGCTCGAGGGAGGCATGTAGATCCGATAGCACTTGGGAGAGCGTCGGTGCGCCCTGCAGATCGAGCGGCCTGAGGCCGTGTACCACGATCGACCTCGCGGTCAACGGGGCTTCAGGCGCGACCTCCCGGTACTCGCTTTCGGCCAGGATCACCCGGCCATGCCTGACCGGCACGACCCCGAACGACACCACGGCATCGCGATCGGGATCCAGGCCGGTCGTCTCGAAGTCGAGGGAGGCGAACTCCGCCTCGGTCCACGGGCGTCGGCGGAGCCGTCTGGGAGGACCCGGGAGGTCCGATCTCACAAGATGCGCAACCCCCTCTCGCTCGCCAGGGCACGTTGCGCCCGTGCTACCAGCCGAAAGGCATCCTTCAGACCTCGACGGGTCAGAGGGCCGAGCGATCGTGGATTCACGGCGTCGTCTCCGGGAAGGCCTGCCCGCACCTGGGCCACCTGGTGCTCCAGTCGGACCCGCCAGAGAAGCCGGAAGGCTTCCTCCAGTCCGATGGACACGTCCGGGTCGAGGACACCCATCGCGCTGACCTCGCGGAGGCGCCACAGGGTGCGGTTGCCGGTCAGTCCGCTCCCGACCGCGTAGGCCCGAGCCAGATTGGTGATGGGCGTTATCCCACCGTGTTTCACATCCAGCGTTCCCGCGTGGGCCCCTCGGGCCTCCACGACGAAGTCGCGGACGAACCCGGTCGGCGGCCGGAGCTCGAGCGCGGTCCGGGCCAGGCGACGGGCGAACGTCAGGTCTCGAGAAGCGTGCCGGATGAGCCCGTCCAGGGTCGACTCGATGTCCAGAGAGCCGGCCACCCGCCGATAGTCGAGGGCGATGCTCGTGAAGACCTTCCCCCCCAGCCCGGGATCGGCCAAGCGGGCCCGGAACTCGGCCACCCAGGCGGTGACCGACCTCCGCCACAAAGGGTTCGACGCCATCACCTCCCCTCGGCATCGCGGGACCCCAGCCTTCTCCAGGCCGTCGGTGACGCGGGCCGCGACCTCGGCGAAGTAGCGGTCGGCTTCGTCCGAAGCGCCGTCGGCGGGATCGAAGATCAGCGCATGGTCCTGGTCGGTTCGCAGCGACTGCTCGTGCCTTGCCTCGCTCCCAAGCGCGAGCCAGGCCCAGGATCCCGGAGGCTCACCAAGGTCCCTCACGCTCAGGGCGATCAGCTGTCGGGTCGCTGCGTCGACGGTGGCCGCGATGATGTGCCCCACCTCGACGGGGTCAGTCTCCGCCTCGACCAGCGCCACGACCATCTCCGGCAGCCGTGACGCCTCCTCTGCCACTTGTAGCTCGGTGGTCGCCCTCTCGATCGCGCGGTGGACCGAGAACGGAGCGATGCGTTCCAAGCCGAAGAGATCCCCGTCCGACACCACGCCGACGACGTTGCCTTCCCGATCGGTCACGGGAACGTGATGGAAACCGTGCCCCAGCATGAGCAGCAGAACGTCGTCCGCGGTGGCATCAACCGAGGCCGTGACCACGGGGAAGGACATGACCTCGCGGACACGCGTCTCCCCCGGCACACCAGATGCCAGCACCCGCGACCGCAGGTCTCGATCGGTCACGATTCCCAGCCCATTCTCGGTCGCGAGCAGCACCGCTGAGACACGCTCCTTGGACATGAGCTCGGCGGCCTCTCGAACCGTCGCCTCGGGGGCGCAGATCACGGGGCTGCGACGGATGAGCGCCCCTACCCGAACCAGCCCGACCGATGCTGCAGACTCGCCCTCCCGCGCCAGCCCGGCTCGTCGCTCTCGGCGCAGCAGACTCGCGGTCAGGAATGCCAGCCCGGACGGCGTCCCCATCAACTCCTCGGCAACGTCCCGGTCGACGAGGTAGCAGAGGGTGTCCTCGTGGGCACGGACCGCAAAGGCGGGGCCCAGGCCGGAGAGGAGCGACGGATGCCCGAAGGCCTCGCCCTCTCCCAGGAGGTCCAGGACCCGGCCCTCGTCGAGCAGCTCCACCGTGCCGGTGCGGACCACGTAGAGGGACCGGGCGGGCTTCCCCGCCTGCTGTAGGATCGTCGTCCCGGCAGGAAAGAACTCGATCTGGACCGACCGGGCCACCCTCTCGAGCTCCGCGGTGTCCAGGGAATCGAACGGGGGATGGCGGACGAGGAACGCCTCGACCTGCATCACCCCCGGGAGTATCCCATCAGCCGGGGCCCCGACGCACCCGAGTGCTTCCTCGAGCTGCGCGGATTCGAGCTGCGCACCACGGGCCAAGGGACGAAGGTCCCGCATCGAAATGGGCCCCAGGCCCAGCCCGAGGGGGGTCGCACGGCCGCTGCCGACCTCTCTCCCCTCCCTCATGCTCCACGAGAGAGACAACCTTCTGGAAAGGGAGGTGGGAACGATGATCGGACAGGTCGATCTGGAAAAGCCCACGACGAACGGGCAGACCGTGACGACCGTCAAGGACGTCCCGGCGTCAGTCGTGATTCCCGACGGCGCCGTGAGGAGCGGGGTGTTCTGGGGCCTCTCCCGGATCGCGCTCGGATGGGTGTTCCTGTGGGCATTCCTGGACAAGGCCTTCGCCCTGGGGTTTGCCACCGGACGCCTGGAGAGCGGGGGGATCGACTTCTTCGCCAAGGACGCGGCCTGGCTGAACGGCGGACACCCAACCGCCGGATTCCTCGAGTTCGGAACGAAGGGCCCGTTCAAGGACTTCTACGCCGGGCTCGCTGGGCAAACGTGGGTTGACTGGGTCTACATGCTCTCGATGCTGCTGATCGGGCTGGCCCTGATCCTGGGCATCGGGACGCGACTCGCCGCGATCGGCGGCATCATCTGGATGGCGCTGTTCTACACGGCGGGGGCCATCTGGCCGGAGAACAACCCGTTCCTGGACGAGCACGTGGTGTACGCGATCGTCCTGGCGGGGATCGCTTACGTCGCCGCCGGCCGGTACCTGGGCCTCGGGAAGTACTGGGAGCGGGTCCCGCTGGTCAAGCGGTACCCCATCCTGAAGTAACGCGTGTCGGGATCGATCTGAAGGCGGGGGCGCCAAGCCCCCGCCTTCGTCGTCTGATGTGACGGAAGCCTGGCCCACCAGCACGTAAGCTCACCCATCGTCGATCGCATGGCACACAGGTAGGCAAGCGATGAGCGGAGCCAGGGCCGTCGGCGACCAGCCCCACCCCATGGCCGGCATGGACACCTTCTCACCCCGGGAGATCGCCCAGCTCGTCGAGACCCGGGGCGTGGCGAAGGCGCGAGCGCCGGCCGTGACGACATTCGTGCTGGGCGTCGTCGCCGGGGCGTTCATCGCCCTCGGCGGGGTCCTCTCCACCATCATCGGAACGGGGTCGGAGTTGGGTTTCGGACCCACCCGATTCCTCTCGGGCATCGGGTTCTCGCTCGGACTCATCCTGGTCATCGTGGCGGGCGCCGAGCTCTTCACCGGGAACAACCTCATCGCGATGAGCTGGGTGAGCGGCCACATCCCGATCGGTCGGCTGCTGCAGAACTGGGCCATCGTCTATGTGGCAAACCTCATCGGTGCGCTCAGCGTCGTGGCCATGGTCTATCTCGGGCAGTGGTGGTCCCAGGCGGACGATGCCGTTGGGGCGACCGCCCTGACGATCGCGGTGACGAAGGCTGGGCTCCCATTCGGAGCGGTCCTGATGCGCGGGATCCTGGCCAACGCCCTGGTCTGCCTTGCGGTGTGGCTGGCATCGGGCGGTCGAAGCGTGATCGACAAGATCTTCGCCATCCTGTTCCCGATCTCGGCCTTCGTCGCCTCGGGCTTCGAGCACAGCATCGCGAACATGTATTTCCTTCCTCTGGGGATCCTGCTCAAGGACCAGTCAGGGGTGGTGAAGGCGGCGGCGCTGCCACCATCCGAATTGGCGCACCTCGGCGTGGGGAGCGCGGCCGCCAACATCCTTTCGGCTACCCTCGGCAACATCGTGGGCGGGGCAGTCCTGGTCGGTCTGGTGTATTGGTTCGTGTACCTCTGGTCCTCACGGACCGACCGGCATCCCAACCCATGACGAGCGTTCCGCATTTCGGTCGAGGACGCGCTCGCTCCAAGTCGAAATCCGACCTCGTGGGGCTCACCGACGCCGAGGTCCTCGAGCGGGTCCACCGTGGCCAGACGAACGACATTCCGCAGACCACCAGCCGAACGCTGTTGCAGATCGTCCGAGCCAATGTCTTGACTCCCTTCAACGCGCTGCTCGGCGGGCTGCTCGTTGTGATCCTGGTCGTCGGACCGATCCAGGATGCCCTTTTCGGCGGGGTCCTCGTGGCGAACGCGCTCGTCGGTATCGTGCAGGAGCTGAGGGCGAAGCGGACGCTGGACCGGCTCGCCGTCCTGACGGCCCCCCGGGCCCGGGCGGTGCGGGAGGGCGAGGTTCAGGAGATCCCCGTCGGCGGAGTCGTCCTTGACGACGTCCTCGAGGTGCGGCCCGGCGATCAGATCGTCGTGGACGGCGATCTCGTCACCTCGAACGGTCTCGAGATCGATGAGTCGCTGCTCACCGGGGAATCCGAACCGGTGAGCAAGGAGGCCGGCGACACCGTCCTCTCGGGGAGCTTCGCGGCCGCCGGGTCTGGCCGCTATCGAGCAACCCGGATCGGCCGCGCCGCTTACGCGCATGTCCTGGGCGAGCGGGCCCGCCGCTTCACCCTGGTCAACTCGGAGCTGCGCACCGGGATCAACCGGATCATCGTCATGGTGACCTGCGTCCTCTTGCCCACGGCGGCGCTCCTCTTCGTGAGCCAGCTTGGCTCCCTATCGTCACCGCAGGCGGCGCTCCGCGGAGCCGTCGCCGGCACGGTCGCCATGGTGCCGGAGGGGTTGGTGCTGCTCACGAGCGTGGCTTTCGCCGTGGGTGTCGTGCGCCTCGGGCAGCGTAGCGTCCTGGTCCAGGAGCTCCCCGCCATCGAGGGACTGGCACGGGTCGACGTCCTGTGCACCGACAAGACCGGGACACTCACCGAGGGCCGGCTCGCCGTCGACGGCGTGGAGCCCGTGGGGGGCGAGACTCGGGTGGAGGAGGCCCTGGCCGCCCTCGCCGCGGCAGACCCCTCGCCGAACGCGACCATGCTCGCGATCGGTTCTGCGTTCGGCGACTCGGCCCGAAGATGGCCGCTCATCGCTGCGGTCCCATTCTCCTCCACTCGAAAGTGGAGCGGCGCGTCCTTCGATGGATTCGGTGCATGGGTACTTGGCGCGCCCGACGTGTTGCTCGACGCCAGAAATTCAGAGGCGGTACGGGCCCGGGCGGGCGAGCTCGCCGCCGAGGGCCGCCGCGTCCTGTTGCTGGGCAGAGCCCCAGGCGGGATCACGGGGGAAGAGCTTCCCCGCGAAATGGAGCCTGCCGCGCTGGTCATCCTTCGCGACCGGGTCCGGAGCGACGCACCGGAGATCTTGCGGTACTTCGCGCAACGGGGCGTTGCGGTGAAGCTCATCACCGGAGACCACTTGGGGACCGCGATAGCCACAGCCGATCAAGCCGGGCTGAAGGGCTCCGCGGAGGCCGCCGACGGGCGCGACCTACCCGATGATCCCGCCCACCTCGCCCACGTCATGGAGCAACGAAGCGTCTTCGGCCGGGTGACGCCCGAGCAGAAGCGAGCCATGGTTGTGGCGCTCCGGTCCCGAGGACACGTCGTGGCCATGACGGGTGACGGCGTAAACGATGTGCTTGCCCTGAAGGAAGCCGACATCGGCGTCGCCATGGCCTCAGGGTCCCCCGCTGCTCGGGCCACAGCTCAGCTCGTTCTCCTGGACTCCTCCTTCGCCTCGCTTCCGTCGGTGGTCGACGAAGGCCGGCGGGTGCTGGCGAACATCGAGCGCACCGCCAACCTGTTCCTGACCAAGACGGTGTACGCGATGCTGCTGGCGCTGGCCGTCGGCGTCCTCCAGCTGCCGTTCCCCTTCCTTCCCCGGCAGCTCACGCTGGTCGGGACGTTGACCATCGGGATCCCCGGATTCTTCCTGGCTCTCGCCCCCGACGCCAGCCGAGCCCGCCCCGGTTTCGTCGGCCGGGTCCTCCGGTTCGCGGTCCCGGCCGGCCTGATGGCGGCCGCCGCGACGCTGGCTGCATACGGTCTGATCCGGGGGGAGGGTGTCGACCTAGAGGAAGCTCGCACCGTGGCCACCGTCGTGCTGTTTTGGATCGGCCTGGTCGTGCTGACCATGGTGGCCGTTCCACTCACCCTCGCCCGGCGAGCGCTGGTCGTGGCCACGGGGGTGGCATTCCTGGCCGTCATGGCCATTCCATCGATCAGGGAGTTCTTCGCGCTCAGCCTGCCCTCCGGCATCGAGTGGCTGGCGGCCGTGGGTATCGCGGCGATCGTTGCCACCGGGCTCCGGCTGTTGATCCCGGACCGCGACCAGCCACGAGCATCGGACGCGCCGACGTAGGTCCGCCTCGGGACCGTGGGCCCCGAATTCCAGGTCCAACCGGCCCGTGCCGGCCACCCATGTCATCACCAGCATGGAGGCCAGGGAGGAGGCAGTGGGATGACCAGAGTGCTGATCGCATATGGGTCGAAGCGAGGATCCACCTGGGAGATCGCCAAGGCGATCGGCTTTACCTTCGAGGAGATGGGCCTGGAAGTCGACGTCCGCCCTGCGGCCGAGGTCGAGGACGTGGGTTCCTATGGGGCCGTGGTGTTGGGCGGCGCCGTGTACATGAACCGGTGGCACAGGGACGCGAGACGGTTCGGCCAGCGCTTCGCCGGGGCCCTCCGGGATCGCCCGGTGTGGCTGTTCAGCAGTGGACCGCTGGATCTCACGGCTGAAGAGAGGAAGATCCCCCCGGTCCCGTTCGTCGTCAAGCTCGCGGAGCGGATCGCCGCTCGTGACCATGCGACGTTCGGTGGCCGGCTCGCTTCGCATCCCAGTGGATATGCAGCGAGTGCCATGGCCAAGCAAATGGCCGGGGATTATCGGAACTTCGCCGAGATCCGCGCGTGGGCCTCCCGCATCGGTCGAGAGATCGGCAACGGGGTGGCGTCACCGACTGGCTGACCATGGCGGTCCCGTGTCAGAGGCACTATCGAGGAGGGATTAGCGATGGAAGGGCACGGTACGAACATCCGAACCGAGGCCGACCAAGAGCTCCGGGAGAGGGCGGTCGAGCGATTGAGGAAGAAGTCCGAGTTCCGGGCGCACCTGTTGTCGTACATGTTGGTGAACGGGTTCCTTGTCATCATCTGGGCCATCACCGGGGCGTCGTTCTTCTGGCCCGTCTTCCCCATCGCCGGCTGGGGCATCGGTCTCGCGTTCCACGCGTGGGACGTCTACCGAAGGCAGGAGTACTCGGAGGAGCAGATCCAGCGGGAGATGCACCGACTCTGAGCGTTCCTCAGGACGCGCACCTCGTGCCTCGAGACACGCCGATCGGGGCGGTGCTTGGCCGTTAGATCTCCGCGTCCTGATCGACTTCGCGTGGTCAGGCCGTCCGGGCCCGATCGCGGCGGCGGGCACGAGCCTTGCGGGCCTCTTCCGCGCCGAGCAGGAGCCACGGCGCAATGGCGATAGGCAGCCACGCGATTGCGGTGAGCGAGCGCTGTCCGAGTACATCCGCCACCGGTGGCACGTATACGAACGCAAGCAGCATCACGAACTCGACGGCGACGGCACCGTCGAGAAGCCGGTTGGTGAACGGCCCGATGTGGAGTAACGACGACTGGGTGCTCCGGCATTCGAAGGCGTTGGCCATCTGCATGAGGACGATCGAGGCGAACACCATCGTGGAGACGGTTTCCAGGGGAACCCCACCGTGCGGCAAGTGATCCCATGGCCGCCAGCCGAAGAACAGCGCCGCGCCGATCGGCAGCAGGGCAAGCGAGATCGCGGCTTCGATCGGGCCTAGGAACCCGAAGGCCCGGCCCAGGACCCCACGGTCGAGCAGATGGGCCGTGCGCGGCCGCGGCGGGCGGGTCATCGTTCCGGCCTGGGGACGCTCCGCCCCGAGCGCGAGGGCAGGCAACAGATCAGTCCCGATGTCCAAGGCAAGGACCTGCATGACGGTGATGACCAAGGGGATCCGTCTTCCGGACAAAGCCCACACCACGAACGGCATCAGCTCGGCCACGTTGTCGGTCAGGTGGTAGGTCAAGAACCGCTTGATGTTGTCGAACGCCGCCCGCCCCTCCTGCACTGCCTCCACGATATGGGCGAAGTTGTCGTCCAGGAGCACCAGGTCCGCGGCTTCCCTGGCGACGTCGGTCCCCGCAATGCCCATGGCGACACCGATGTCGGCCTGTCGAAGGGCCGGCGCATCGTTCACCCCGTCGCCAGTCATGGCCACGACCTGACCGCCAGCCTGGAGCGCGCTCGCGATCCGAAGCTTCTGTTCCGGCGCGATCCGGGCCAGGACGGAGACGGACGTGTCGGCCAACAGGTCGGAGAGGGTCTCGTCGTCCTCAGGGAGCTCGGCACCGAGGACGACACGTCCGTTCGGCAACCCAACCTTGGTTGCTACGGATCGGGCCGTGGCGGGGTGGTCGCCCGTGACCACGATCACGCGGATCCCGGCGTGGCGGCAATCGGCGACCGCGTCGAGCACCTCGGGCCGAACCGGATCTTCCAGGCCCGCCAAGCCAAGGAACTCGAGTTCCTGCTCCGCCTCGTCGGCCGATCGCGGCATGGCCGCGCCCGGAACGAACCGGCGGGCGAAGGCCAAGACCCGCAACCCATCCCCGGCAAGCGCCTCGACGTCGGTCAGGACGCCGGCCTCCCGATCCGCGTCCATGGGCCTCGTGCCCGTCCCATCGCGGATGACCGCGCTCCGTACCAAGATCGCCTCGGGTGATCCCTTCACCAGGATCTCGACCTCTCCAGAGGAGAGCGCATGCGCGGTGCTCATCCTCCGCCTGGCCGACTCGAACGGGTACTCGTGCACCCTAGGAGTGAGGCGCTCGGCCGCCTCGCGTTCGACCCCACCCTTAGCCGCGAGCATCATCAGGGCACCCTCGGTGGGGTCGCCGAGGCAACGCCGCCTTCCGTCTCGCAGCTCGAAGCGGGCATCCCCGCAGAGCGCGGCAGCGCGAAGCAGGGGGCCGAGCAGCCCGAGCTGTCGCGGCGACGGAGGTCGGTCGTCGACCAAGAGCGCCCCCTCCGGATCCCAGCCAGAACCGGTTGCCCGGTACCGCTCTCCAGCGAGGATCACCGCGCGTGCGGTCATCTGGTTCGTCGTCATCGTCCCGGTCTTGTCGGAGCAGATCACCGTGGTGCAGCCAAGGGTCTCCACCGCCTCCAGGTGCCGAACCAGCGCGCCCCGGTGGGCCATCCGGGTCGCGCTCATCGCGAGCGACAGCGTGAGGGTGGGGAGCAGTCCTTCCGGGACGAGGGCCACGATCACGCCAACCGAGAACAGGAACCCGTCCTGTGGGTCGGTCCCCATGGCGAGCGACGTGACCAAGAACAGCGCGCCGGCGGCGATGGCGAAGGCGGCGATGATCCGCACCGCGCGGTCCAGGTCGAGGCGGAGCGGAGTGGGCCGGCGGTGGACCTCGCCCGTCAGCCGCGAGATGCTGCCGAGTCGCGTGTTCCCGCCGGTGGCGAGCACCACCACCCGGCCCGAGCCCGAAGCCACGTAGGTCCCAGCGAACACCAGGTTCGCGGCCTCGGTCACATCGGCGGGGCGCTCCACGATGGAAGCTTCCTCTCGGCCCAGGGGCATCGACTCGCCGGTCAGCGTGGAGCAGTCCACCGAGAGCCCGTCCGAGCGGATCACCCGCGCGTCGCTCGAGATCCGGTCGCCCTCCCGGAGCAGGACGACATCGCCGGGCACGAGGTCCTCAGCCCGGATCCGGTCCTTCCTACCAGCTCGGACGACCACCGCCTGCTCTGGGAGCAGCCTTGACAGCGCTCGAGTGGCCTGCACGGCCCGCTCCTCCTGGGCCAGGCTGAACACGCCATTCACCACGACGACAGCGATGATGGCTACCCCGAGCTGTGGCATCCCTCCAACGAACGCCAGGACCGAGGCGGCCCACAGCATGAGCGCGAAGAAGTGAACAAGCTGCGAAGCCATCCTGCGGGCCAGGCCCGGACCTTTGGCCCGAGGAAGGACGTTCGGACCCACCCGCCGAAGCCTGGCCTCGGCCTCCTCGGTCGACAGTCCCTCGGCCCCGGTCCCGAGTCCTGCTATGGTCGCCTGTGCCGTGACCATCGCGGCGTCGATCAGTTCTTCGGTACGGCGGTCGCCCGCTGGTACTGCGACGGCGCCTGCGGGATGCCGACGCTCCTTCGTTCTCACGGTCCTACGCTACCCACGGCCCCCTGCCCACCGCGGGGCGGATGGCCCGCGTCGGGCGGGCCCTCCGCCCCTGCGAAACGGGCGATCCGGACGCCAGAGTGGATGGAGAGAGGGGGATGCCATGTTCGACAAGATCCTTCTTGCAGTGGATGGCTCGGAGCGCAGCCGCAAGGCAGCCAGCGCGGCGGGTGAGATCGGCCGGGCGTTCGGGGGCGAGGTGCTCGTTCTCCACGTACGGGAGGACGAGCTCACCTGGGCTATCGATGTGGTCCTCGAAACCGAGACCGAGGCCTCGGAGCTGGTCGACGGCATCGTCCGCGAGCTGAAGGACGCCGGGGGAAGCGTTCGCGGAGAGGTTGTCCGTGCCCCGGTCGCCCACACCGCCCGGACCATCCTCGACGTGGCGAAGGAGGAAGGCGCGGGGCTCATCGTCATGGGCACCCAGGGGCTCTCTGACTGGAATCGGGTGCTCATGGGGAGCGTTGCCCACAAGGTAGTCCATCTCGCCGACCTCCCGGTGCTGATCGTGCAGTAAACTCGAGGATGCCTCTTATCCACGTCCGAAGAACCAGTTCAGTCCGGGGCCATCCGCGGGTGGAGCGATGCGTCGCGCCCACCGGCCCGTTCATGGGCGCGGGCCACCGCTGCGACCACGTCGTCACGGGTAAGGATGCCGATGACGTGGTGCTCCCTGTCGATGACGGGAACCCGGTTCACACCACCCTCGCACATGACCACGGCCGCGGCCGCAACCGACCGGTCGGCCTCCACCGTCAGCGCGCGCCTGGTCATGACATCGCCCACGGCCTTCCCTGAGCGTGCCAACACGCGCTCGAAGCGAAGCCATGGCCCCGACGTCGCGGCCGCGTGGAGCGGCACATCGGCCGCCTTGAACAGATCGCGCAGGGTCACGACCCCGACCACGACGCCGTTCTCGACCACCGGTCCACCGGTGACCTTGGCCCGCTCGAGCTCCAGGGCGGCGTCGTCCAGCGACTGCTCGGGCCGGAGCGTCACGACGCTCTTGGTCATCGAGTCCCGCACCGAACCGAGTTCCAGGCTCTGCTCGTTCCCGCTCGTGTCGTCCATGACGACCTCCCACCCCTCCTCTGCGGGTCTTCGACCCTCACCGCGCCCTTACTTTGCGATCTGCCTCGAGCACGTTGAGGCGGGAGCGGTACTCCGCCTCGTCGATCTCTCCCCGAGCGAATCGCTCCTGGAGGATCCCCTTCGGATCGCGCTGTCTCTCGCCGCCACCTGCCTCTGGTCTGATCATCGCTCGCACGATGACCCAGACGAGGACGACAATGACCAGCCACGACGCCACCATCCACAGGATGCCCCAGCTCCCGTCGTGCCACCCATACGGCATCATGACGACCTCCTTCCCCCAACCACGGTTGCTCTATTCCTCCGGGGCGAATGCCTGGAAGAACGTCGGGAAGGTGAGCACGAGGCCGACGGCCACCAGCACGGCCGTCCACGTGAAGATGCTGCTCGGCTTGGGGTTCCTCCCTCGCAGCCCGATGCCGAGGACGACCCATGCGACGACGAACGCGATGACAGCGATGATCGTCTTCCCCGAGAGCGAACCAACCGATGTCGACCATTCGAGCCAGGACTTGAACCCCTCGTTCGCCTCCGCCAGCGTGGTCAGGATCCCGAGGACCAGAGCCCCGATCCCCGCAGCCAGGAACACCGCGGCCACCGGTCCGAACGGCTTGTCCATGCCGGTTCCAGGACCGGATACCTGCTGCATGGAGCTGCTCTCTTCCATGGTCACCATCCTCCTAGTGGACCGGCGCGGCCTTCGTGATGAAGGCGCCCAGCGCCCCGGCGACGCCCGCAATCAGGAACGAGGCCGTGAAGAACACCATCAAGGTTCGTCGGACCCCTTGGTGCCTGATGAGCGAGGTCCCGTAATAGGTGACTGCGAACGCCACCGCCGTGGCGAGCAGTGGCGCGATCCAGGCGATGTGCTCCTTCCACTCCATGCCGAACTCGTGCCAATCGGCCGTGTTCGGGTTGGCTAGGAGAAGCGACTTCGGGCTGTCCGCCGCCTCGCTCCGGTACCAGGGGTAGACGACCCACGTCCCGGTGATGACGGTCAGCCAGGCGGCAGCCGCCATGACCCAGGTCCCGATCTCGAGGCGGCGGGTCCGCGTCACGATGCCTTTCTCGCTCAGCTCGTCGGATCGAAGGCTCCAAAATTCGGCGATCCCCCCGGCGAATGCCAAGAGGAACAGGGCACCCAACCCCATGCCGTGGACGACCGCCCACCATTCCCTGTACGTGAGGTGCATGGCTCCCCCTCTCCTCCCGTCCGGCTTCCGTGCTTCAGCCTATGTGGTGGGGACGACGAGCCCTAGGGCATCCTGGCCTGCGCAAGGAGGGTAAGGAGTCCCGGTCGTTCGGCCCGAGGATGACGGGACAGACGACCCGTTCGCCCCTTCCCCCTGGCGTGTTCCCATGCCCATGGAGGTGACCGACATGGCGCGATGGGAAGGCTTCAGCCAGTGTCCGGGCTGCGGATACGACTTCGCTACCGGCGAAGGAGAGCGTTCATGCGCGTGGGGTGACTGCCCCTATCTCCCCGAGGAGCTGGACGTGTTCTGCCCCCAGTGTCGGTTCAACTTCCTCACGATGGAGGGGAACCCCCCCTGCGCCGACCCGCTGACGTGCGAGCACTCGGTCGAGCCGACATCGCATGTCGGAAACATGAGGCGGTGGCGCGAAGGCCAGACGCCCGTCTCCACCACCGACTGAGCGCCTGCATCTCGGGATCGGCCAGCGGCGTGGGCCGATCGGCCCAACGACACCGGGACGCGCGGCCCCTCCCGTCGACCTCCATTCGCCGGAACCTTGCCGGTAGGCGAAAGGAGGCGACATGGATCGGCAAGACGACGTTCTCTCGCTGGTGCTGTTCTCGGGCACCGACGACAAGCTGAACTCGGCTGGTGTGCTGGCCGTGGGAGCGGCGGCCATGGGCCGCAAGGTGAACGTGTTCCTCCAGTACTGGGCCCTCGACGCGTTCCGCGCCGACAGGGTGCTCAAGGACCACGGGGTGGCCCCCGAGGCCGGCGAGTGGGGGCACGAGCTCGTGCAACGCCAGGGGACCCAGCACTGGAGCGAGCTCTTCCGCCAGGCGAAGGAGATCGGCGAGGTGGGCGTTCACGCCTGCTCGCTCTCGATGGAGATGTTCGGCATCACGAAGGACGACCTCGACCCCCTGGTCGACGACGTGGAGGGTGTGGCCGCGTTCATCGCCGCGGCCGACGGCTCGGTGACATTCATCTGAGGAGGTGGGAACGATGACGCTCGCAACGCAGACTGATCGGATCATCGACGCTCGGGGCATGCCCTGTCCCGGCCCCCTGATGGCCCTGATCGGCGCGATCCGCGAGAGCGAGGTAGGCGACGCAATCACGGTCCTTTCGACCGACCATGGTTCCAAGACCGATATCCCGGCTTGGGTGCGCAAGGCCCGCCACGAACTGGTGGAGGTCGCTCCAGAGGAGGGCTTCGCCCGGTTCGTGGTCAGGAAGGCCAGGTGACACGGCGATGCCGGCACGGGTGGCGGTGTTGGGTGGGGGCGTCGGTGGGACGCTCGCCGCTAACCTCCTGGTGAAGGAACTCGGGCGTGACGTGAAGGTGACGGTTGTCGACCCCACCGGGATGCACGTCTACCAGCCCGGGTTCCTGTATGTGGCCCTCGGCCAGGCGAACGGCCGCTGGCTCGCACGCGACGAGCGCACCCTGCTGCGCAGGGACGTGGATCTTGCGGTCGAGCGGGCCGTCCGGATCCGCCCCGACGCCGGCACCGTGGAGCTCGAGCGAGGCGGCAGCCTGGACTGGGATTACCTCGTGATCGCCACCGGGGCCCGGCTCGTCCCCGATGCCGTGCCGGGCCTCGCACAGGGCGCGCACGGGTTCTACTCGCTGGAGGGCGCGCAGCGACTGCGCGAAGCCCTCCGGACGTTCCGAGGCGGGCGTATCCGCGTGGGGATCGCCGGGATCCCCTACAAGTGCCCGCCGGCACCCGTGGAGTTCGTGTTGATGCTCGACGGGTACCTGCGGAAGCGGGGGGTACGCGAACGGAGCGAGATCACGTTGCTCTCGCCGCTCAATCGTGCGTTCACGATCGAAAGCGCCTCGAAGCTGGTCCAGCCGATCATGGAGCGGCGCGGCATCGGACTCGAAACGTTCTTCAACGTCGAGTCCGTGGACCCATCGGCCGGCGTCGTCGAGTCACTCGAGGGCGAGAAAGCGGAGTACGACCTGCTCGTGCTGGTGCCACCCCACCGCGGGCAACCGGTCATCGACGAGTCGAACCTCGGTGACCCCGGCGGCTGGCTCCCGACCAACAAGCATACCCTGCAACTCGAGGGGCACGAGCGGATCTTCGCGATGGGCGACGCGACGAACCTCCCGATCTCGAAGAGTGGGTCGACGGCCCACTTCGAGGCCCCCGTCGTGGCCAGCCGGATCACGTCGCTGGTACGCGGCACGGCACCCAAGACGAACTACGGCGGCCGAGTCATGTGCTTCCTGGAGACCGGCGACGGGCGCGCGACGGCGCTCCGCTTCGACTACGAGCACCCCCCGACGCCCCCACGGCCCAGCAGGGCGTGGCACGCCGCGAAATGGATGTTCAATCGCCTGTACTGGGAGACGGTCCCGCAAGGCCGGGTCCCGGAGCGGGCCTCGAAAGGAAGGGGTGAAGGATGAGCACAACGACCGCCAAGACGCTGGACCTGAAGGGCCTCGCCTGTCCGCTCCCCATCGCCAAGACAGCACAGGGTATCCGCAAGACAGCACAGGGTATCCGGGAGCTGCGATCGGGAGAGCTGATCGAGGCCCTGGCCACCGATCCTGGCTCGGTCCCCGACTTCGCGGCGTGGTGCCGCGCGACGGGCAACAAGCTCGTGGAGCAGAGCGAGGACGGCGGCGTCTACCGATTCCTCATCAGGAAGAAGTGAGGTGAGGCCCATGGTGATGACGGAGACACATGTCGATGCCGAGGAGGCCGCCGGTCACGTCCCGCACCAGAAGCTCGTGATCTTCGCGTGGAGCGGGGATCTCGACAAGGTGTGGCCGACGCTGATCCTCGCGACCAGCGGGGCTGCGATGGGGATGCAGACGACGGTGTTCTTCACGTTCTGGGGGCTCTTCCCCCTCGTGAAAGACGAGGTCAGGATCACCGGCGAAAACTGGATGCAGAAGCTGCTGTCGACGATGGACCGACCGGGCCTGGAGCACCTGAAGCTGGGGAAGATGAACTTCGCCGGCGCGGGGCCGGCCATGATGAGGAAGCTGGCCAAGGATCATAAGGTCGCGAGCCCGGCCGAGCTGATCGAGCTGGCGAAGGACCTCGGCGTGAAGCTGGTGCCGTGCCAGATGACCATGGACCTGCTGGGACTCACCTCCGAGGACCTGATCGTTGGCTTGGGGGAGCCGACCGGTGCGACGACCGCCTTGCTCGAAGCGCAGGACGCCGTGGCGCTCTTCATCTGAGAGTGAATGGGAATGGGTGGAGGTGGATGATGATGGACCAGATGACCGTTCGGTATCGGGACGGGGACAGCCTCGAGATCGACGTTCGGGGCCACCGCGTGATCGTGGACCAACCCGTCGGAGCGGGGGGAGGCGACGAAGGGCCGACCCCGACGGAGCTCTTCATCGCGGGACTGGCGAGCTGCGTGGGGTTCTATGCGGAGCGGTTCCTCCGTCGGCACTCGTTGCCGGTCGAGGGCCTGGAGGTCCGGTGCCAGTTCGCCATGGACCCGGACGCGGCGCGCGTCGCTTCTGTGCAGCTCGGGGTGGTGGTCCCGGCGTTCCTGAACGAGGCGCACCGCCGGGCCCTCGTGGCCGTGGTCGACCACTGCACGGTCCACAACTCGATCCGGCAGGAGCCGGAGGTCGGCATCGCCGTGCAGATCCACTCGGCGGCTGCTTGAAGCCCAGGCCGAACGACCGATCCGCCCGGCGTGAGATCCCGCCGGGCGGATCGGTCTATCCGGAGCTCACGCGGCCTTAACCGCCTTGGCGGTCTTGATCGGGATCTCCGTCGCCCTCGGCGGCTCGATCGCCTTGGCCGCCTTCGGCACGGTCACGGTCAGGACGCCGTCGGTGTACTCGGCCTCGATCGCCTTCTCGTCGATGCCCTTGGGCATCGGGATGCGGCGCTCGAAGGAGCCGAACGAGGCCTCCATCCGGTAGTAGGCCTCCTCCTTCACCTCCTCCTGCTGCTTCCGCTCGCCGCGAACGACGAGCTCACCGCCGTCGACCTGCACGGAGACATCCTCGCGTGGGTCGATACCCGGGAGCTCGACCCGCACGATCAGGTCGCCGTCTTTGGCGTAGACGTCCGTCGCCGGGAGGAACGGCCGGCGCACGAACAGCGGAAGGACCGGGTACGCGATACGGCCCCGGGTCCCCAGGAACCCCCGCAGGGCTTCGTCCATCCGGCGCTCCAGGTCCGTGATCTCGTCCCAATAGTCAAGCATCCTTCCTCACCTCCTTCCGACACCACACTAGAGGAGGCCGCCCACAGGACCGTAGGGCGCTCGGTCCCCTCCCGTTCGGGACGATTGGCCCGGCACCCGTCTCTTTCGGGTCGAACATCTGGAGAGGCTGGAAGACCCTCCCGAAGGGGGCCGGACGGCCGCGGTGGCCCCCCCTTCGCTCACCCATGCTCCACGAAGGAACAGGCACCGAAGAGGAGCGAGCGCGTGGCGAACCGGCACATCACGGTCGACGGGAACGAGGCGGCGGCCAGTATCGCCCACATGGCGAGCGAGGTCATCGCCATCTACCCGATCACGCCATCGTCACCGATGGGCGAGCTCGCGGATGCGTGGTCGACCGCAGGCAGGCCCAACCTGTGGGGGGCTGTCCCCGAGGTTGTCGAGATGCAGAGCGAGGGCGGGGCCGCCGGCGCGGTCCACGGCGGCCTCCAGGCCGGGGCCATGTGCACGACGTTCACCGCGTCGCAGGGCCTCCTGCTGATGATCCCGAACATGTTCAAGATCGCCGGGGAGCTGACCTCCACGGTATTCCACGTCGCGTCCCGCACCGTCGCCACCCACGCCTTGTCGATCTTCGGGGACCACAGCGACGTGATGGCGGCTCGGTCCACAGGCTGGGCCATGCTGGCCTCCTCCTCGGTGCAAGCGGCCCAGGACCTAGCGGTCGTCGCGCACGCCTCCACGCTGGAGGCCCGGGTTCCGTTCCTGCACTTCTTCGACGGGTTCCGCACCTCGCACGAGATCAACGTCATCGAGTCGGTGGACGACGACGTGCTCCGGACGATGATCGACGACCATCTGGTCAGGGCTCATCGGGAGCGGGCTCTGTCCCCGGACCACCCCGTGCTGCGTGGCTCCGCCCAGAACCCCGACGTGTTCTTCCAGGCCCGCGAGGCTGCGAACCCCTTCTACAGCATCACTCCTCCGGTCGTGCAGTCGACGATGGACCGCTTCGGCGAGCTCACCGGGCGCAGCTATCACCTGTTCGACTTCTCCGGACACCCCGAGGCCGAGCGCGTGATCGTTCAGATGGGTTCGGGGGTCGGACCCGTGCAGGAAACGATCGAGCGCCTGACGGCAGCTGGCGAGAAGGTCGGGGTCTTGGAGGTCCGGCTGTTCCGGCCCTTTTCCGCCAGGGCCTTCGCAGCGGCGCTCCCACGCACGCTGAAGGCCCTGGCGGTGCTCGACCGGACCAAGGAGCCCGGTGCCCCGGGCGAGCCGCTGTACCAGGACGTCGTGACGGCCCTGACCGAAGAGGTGGTCGCCGGGAGGTTCCCCGCCATGCCCAGGGTCATCGGCGGCCGGTACGGTCTGTCGTCCAAGGAGTTCGATCCATCGATGGCCAAGGCGGTGTTCGACGACCTGGCCATGCCCGAGCCGAAGAACCACTTCACGGTGGGCATCTACGACGACGTGAGCCATACCAGCTTGGAGGTCGACCGGTCGTTCTCCACCGAGCCGGACGACGTGGTGCGGGCCGTGTTCTACGGCCTGGGCGCCGACGGGACCGTGAGCGCGAACAAGAGCTCGGTCAAGATCATCGGCGACGCGACAGACCTGTTCGCCCAGGGGTACTTCGTTTACGACTCGAAGAAGGCCGGGGCCCTGACGGTGTCGCACCTCCGCTTCGGGCCCCGCCCGATCCGGTCCACGTATCTCGTCAGCCGGGCCGATTTCGTGGCCTGCCACCAGTTCCACTTCTTGGAGCGGATGGACGTCCTGGAGGTGGCCGGGCGGGGAGCCACGTTCCTGCTGAACAGCCCATACAGTCCTGAGAACGTCTGGCAGCACCTCCCGGTCGAGACGCAGCGGCAGATCCTCGACAAGGAACTGAGGTTCTACGTGGTTGACGCCCAGAAGGTGGCGAACGAGGTTGGCCTGGGAGCGCGCATCAACACGGTCCTCCAGACGTGCTTCTTCGCCCTGGCAGGGATCCTGGACCAACAGGACGCCATCGCCCGCATCAAGCAGGCCATCGAGAAGAGCTACGGGAAGCGAGGCAAGGCGGTCCTGGAGATGAACTACGCGGCCGTGGACAAGGCCCTGAAGGGCCTCCACGAGGTGCACGTTCCCGACACCGTAGCCGGCGAGCTCCACAGGCTCCCCCCGGTCTCGCCCGAGGCCCCGGACTTCCTGCAACGGGTCACGGCGAAGATGATCGCCGGAGAGGGGGACCTCCTGCCCGTCTCGGCGCTCCCCGTGGGCGGCGCCTTCCCCACCGGCACGGCGAAATGGGAGAAGCGGTCCATCGCCCACGAGATCCCCATCTGGGATCCCGAGATCTGCATCGACTGCGCCAAGTGCTCGCTGGTATGCCCGCACGCGGCCATCCTGATGAAGGTGTTCGAGCCCATCGCGGCAGATCAGGCGCCGCGATCGTTCCAACACAAGGAGTGGCGCGACCGGGAGAACCCGGGCCTCTGGATGACCATCCAGGTCGCGCCCGACGACTGCACGGGATGCGGAGTCTGCGTGGACGTCTGCCCGGCCAAGAGTAAGGAGGAGGTCAGGCACAAGTCCATCAACATGGAGCCCAAGGCCGAGCACCTCGAGTCCGAACGGGCCAACTTCGCGTTCTTCCAGGGGATCGCGCCGCCCGACAAGCGGGACGTCAAGGTTGCTTCGATCAAGGGTTCGCAGATGCTCGAGCCGCTGTTCGAGTTCTCGGGAGCCTGCGCAGGGTGTGGCGAGACCCCGTACCTGAAGCTCCTGTCGCAGATGTTCGGGGACCGGATCCTGATCGCGAACGCCACCGGATGCTCGTCGATCTACGGCGGGAACCTCCCCACGACGCCGTGGAGCGTCGGGCGGGACGGGCGCCGGCATCGACGACCGGCGCAATCGAGTGGCCGATCTGAAGCGCCGCCTGGAACCACTCGAGTCGTACGCGGCCCGCGAACTGCTCTCGCTGGCCGACGCGCTCGTCCGAAAGAGCGTGTGGATCGTGGGCGGCGACGGCTGGGCTTACGACATCGGTTTCGGCGGCCTGGACCACGTCCTGGCCACCGGGCGCGACGTCAACATCTTGGTCCTGGACACGCAGGTGTACTCGAACACGGGAGGTCAGGCGTCGAAGGCCACTCCCCGGGGCGCCGTCGCCAAGTTCGCCACCGGCGGCAAGGCCATCGGGCGGAAGGACCTGGGGATGATCGCGGCCGCGTACGGCAACGTCTACGTGGGGCAGGTGGCCATGGGAGCCGACAACGCTCAGACCGTCAAGGCGCTCGCCGAGGCGGAGTCCTGGCACGGGCCCTCCGTGGTCATCGCGTACAGTACGTGCATCGAGCACGGTATCGACATGTCCACGTCGATGACGCACCAAGGCGAGGCCGTGAAGTCCGGGTTCTGGCCGCTGTACCGGTACGACCCGCGGCACGAGGAGGGTGGGGATCGGCCGTTCCAGCTCGACAGCAGGCCGCCCAGGATGCCGGTGAGGGACTTCCAGGCCAAGGAGGCGCGGTTCGCCATGCTCGCGCGATCCCGGCCCCGGGAGCATGCTGAGCTCCAGAGGCTGGCCCAGGCGGACGCCGAGGAGCGATGGCACTTCTACGAGCAGCTCGCCGGTGTGGAGCGTCACCCTCCCGGCCAGCTGGAGGAACTCGAGGGCAGGGCCGAGCCGCCCGCCGAAGAGGAGGAGGTTGAACCATGAGCGCCGACCTGAGAACCCGCTATCTGGGGATGGAGCTGGCGAACCCCGTAGTGCCGTCGGCCTCGACGCTCTCGTCCCGGATCGACACGCTGAAGCGACTGCAGGACGCCGGAGCGTCTGCGGTCGTGATGCAGTCGCTGTTCGAGGAGCAGATCGAGCGCGAGGGGCTGGAGATCCACCTCGTGCTGGAGCGGGGGACCGAGAGCTTCGCCGAGGCGCTGACCTACCTCCCCGAGCTCGAGGACTACAACATCGGGCCTGAGGCGTACCTCAGGCACCTGGAGCTCACGAAGCGGGAGCTGGAGATCCCGGTGATGGGTTCCCTGAACGGCTCATCGCCGGGTGGCTGGGTTCGCCACGCCAGACTGATCGAGGACGCGGGGGCCGACGCCTTGGAGCTGAACGTCTACTTCGTGGCGGCCGACCCTGACCTGACGTCATCGGAGGTCGAGGAGTTGTACATCGACCTCGTGGCGGCCGTGCGGTCCTCGGTGGAGATCCCGCTGGCGGTCAAAGTCGGTCCGTTCTTCAGCTCGATGGCGAACATGTCCCGGCGGCTGGTCGATGCGGGGGCCGACGGGCTCGTGCTGTTCAACCGGTTCCTCCAGCCCGACATCGACCTCGAGACCCTGGACGTCGACCCCACGCTGCACCTCTCGACCTCGGAGGAGCTCCGGCTGCCGTTGCGATGGATCGCGATCCTGCGCGGAAGGGTGGAAACGTCGCTTGCAGCGACCACGGGCGTGCACACGTGGGAGGACGCGGTGAAGCTGCTGCTCGCGGGAGCCGACGTGACGATGATGGCGTCGGCGCTGTTCAAGCACGGTCCGGAGCACGTGATGACCGTGCTGGACGGGATCCGGACCTGGCTGGACGAGCACGAGTATGAGTCGGTGGAGCAGGCCAAGGGCAGCGTGAGCCAGGCGGCGTGCCCCGATCCCGTGGCCTTCGAGCGGTCGAACTACATGCGTGCCGTGGTGAATTACACGAGCCCCTACGATTGGCGGGCCGCCTCGAGCGAGCCGAGAGCCTAGATCCCAGGACGCACCGGCCGAGGGCGAAGCGAGGGTCAGCCCTGGGTGCGCAAGTCAGGGCCAGGACACACGTCCCTTTCGAATGGGGCCATCAGGCCCCGGACACTACGGCCCGCCTAGGTAGTGTTATTGATGCGATTGCGTGTCATACCTGAAAGGAGGCCAAGATGTTCGAGCGGATCCTGCTAGCGGTGGATGGGTCAGAGCACTCGAAGAAGGCCGCTGTTGCTGCGGCCGAGATCGCTCGGGGTTCCAACGGGGAGGTGCACGTGCTCCACGTGCACGAGGTTGGCGTGTTCGCTCCCCTCGAGTCCTCGATCGAGTCGCAGGCTCTCGTGGATGGCATTGTCGAGGAAATGCTGGGCGCAGGCGTGAAAGCGGTCGGAGACGCGGTGGCGGCGCGGACCGGATCAACAGCGGCTACCGTCCTCGATGGAGCGATGACCTTCGGTTCGGATCTCATCGTCATGGGCACGAGAGGCCTCTCGGACTTCTCGGGGCTGCTGCTTGGGAGCATCGCACACAAGGTGATCCAGCACGCCGATTGCCCCGTCCTCGTCACGCGCTAAGGGCGCGGCGCGGTACGAGGTGGTCGATATCACCAGTCACGAGCCGAACCTGGAGGAGATCTTCCTCACGTTCTACGGAGGGGACGAGGACGATGGCGGCTGAGGCCATCCCCCGTTCGCCGATGCTCCGCACCGTCTTCACCAAGACGATTCGCGATCAGCGCCGGGCGCTCATGTGGTGGGGGCTGGGCTTCGTGGGTACGGTCTTCATATATACGGCGTTCTGGCCCACGATTCGGAGCAACGCCGGCCAGTTCAACGACTACATCGCGAAGCTCCCGGAAGCGGTGCGCAACCTGATCGGTGGGGATTACGGGACGCCACAGGGCTACATCCAGGCCGAGATATTCAGCTTGTTGACACCGGTCCTGCTGCTCGTCTACGCGATCGGCGCCGGCGCCCGAGCAATCGCCGGCGAGGAGGAAGGGGGGACGCTCGACCTGCTGCTCTCGGCGCCGATCCGGCGCCGACGGGTGGTGCTCGACAAATTCTGGGCGATGGTCGGTGCCGCGCTCCTGCTGGCCTTCCTAACCTGGGCGGCGATCGTGGGCATCGGGCGGCCGTATGGCCTCACGGTGAGCATGCTGGACCTCTCTGCAGCCGTGGTGAACCTGTTCCTGCTCGGCGCGGCGTTCGGCTCTATTGCGCTGGCGGTAGGTGGGGCGACCGGCAACAAGGCGAGGGCGATCGGCGTGACGAGCGGCCTGGCGCTGATCACCTTCATCGTGAAGACGCTGGCGCCGTCGGTCCCGGCGATGAAGCCGCTCCGCTTCCTGTCGCCCTTCTACTATTACGCGGACCACCGACCTCTGGCGACCGGCTTCCATGCCATCGACATCGCGGTACTGGCGGGGATCTCGGTGGTGGCGCTCGTCGTGGCACTGCTCGCGTTCGAGCGCCGCGACCTCTCGGCCTAGGGTCGACCTTTCGTAGCCGAGAGCGCCTCCTGATAAACGACCCTCCTCGCGTGGACGGCTATCGGCTCTCGGTCATGGCCCGACCCGATAGGGACGCATCATCTCGTTGTCCTCGTGCTCCAAGATGTGGCAGTGCCACACATACAGGCCGGCGAGATCGAACAACGCCTTGACCCTGGTGATCTCTTCGGGATAGGCGATGACCGTATCCTTGTAGCCCGCCTCCCAGCTCTCGGGGGGGCGAGGGCCACCGTCGAACGGTTGGCGATCCACCACCTGGAATTGCACCTCGTGGATGTGGATAGGGTGGGCGTCCTCCGTGAAGTTGTGGATCTCCCAGACCTCTGTGGCCCCGAACGCCGGGTTCTCGGTAATGGGATGGTCCCATCCAAGGATGACCGGGTTCCCGGCTTCATCGAGGGTTCCGAGCTCTGCCTCCCTCGGCCCCACCCCTTGGAGGACCGCAGAGTCCTCCTCGTTCAGGGAGACCTGCCGGGTGGCGGTCGCTGCCCCGAGCGGGGTGAAGGAGGGCAGCGTGAGCTGAGAGGGAGGCACGCTGGTATCCGTCGAGGCCAGGGGCACGACCACGAGCTTCATGACCTGGCCGGTGGTGGAAGGATCCGCAGCCTCGAAGTCGACTCCAAGCTCACCGCCCCCGAACGGCTCGTCGGGAGCCTCGTTGATGAGGTACAGCTCAGTGCCCTCCGGGACCCCCGTGAAGTCCACGATGACGTCGGCGCGCTCCGCCGGGCTCATCAGGAGCTGGTCGAGTCGCACGGGATTCGGAAGGAACCCCCCCTCGCTACCGATCTGCCAGAACGGAACCGCTGCGGTCGCGGGTCTGGACGCCAGTGCATCGGACACGATCTTCAGGATGAGGAACCGCGAGTTGCACCCGTTCAGGAGCCGGAATCGGTACCGACGGGGCTCCACCGAGAGGACCGGCCAGGTCCGGCCATTCACCACCATCGTGTTCCCGAAGAACTCCGCGTTCCAGATGGGCGAGATGTCGCTGAAAGGGATGTAGGGGCCGGAAAACCCGTCGAAGAACTCGCGGCTGGTCGGGTAGAACAGCGAGCCGTCGGCGTTGAAGGATCGGTCCTGGACGGCGATTGGGATCTCGTAGTACCGGGTACCCGGGGGGTCGCCGAGCCCCGGGGCGGGCCCCGGGAGGACCCCTTCCGGAAGGTCCGAGGCACCTCCCCGTACGAGGTAGAAGCCCGCCGGCCCGGCGTACACGTTGGCCCGGGTCATCCCCAGTGTGTGGTCGTGGAACCACATCGTGGCGGCCCGCTGGTCGTTCTGGTACTGGAACACCGCGGTCCCGGGTGGCCAGGCCTGGTGCCACTTGGCCTCGAACTTGGCCTTGAACTCCTCGTAGAAGCTCCCGATCCTCGCGTATCTTGCCGGGATGTTGTTCGCGTGGGGCAGGTACCAGGCCTCGGGGTACCCGTCGCTCTCCTCGGCGTTGTGGCCCCCGTGCAGGTGGGTGACGAACGGAACCGGCCCGGTGTAGGGGCCGGGGGTCGAGGTGAACGTCGGATGCATGTCCCGTCCATCGGCCCCGCCCGGCGGGTTGGCCCAGTGAAGGGTGGGATCGACCGGCAGCAAGTGCGGCAGATAGCGCCCGTTGCGATCGACCAAGCCGTTGATCCAGGCTACCCGCACCGGCCGATCCGCCCTGGCCTCGACGGTGAACGACGGGTAGTTGAACGTCCCGCGATGAGTGGCCGACCCGTAGCCCCACACGGTGGTGGTAGGCATGCCGGCCGGAAGGATCTGCTGGGGGAACTGGCGGACGGCAATGGCATACCGATCGATACCGCTGTTCCCCACGCCACTGAGCGAGGGCATGACAGGCGGGACCACGAGTGGTACGACGTATTTTTCGATCCCAGTGGGATCCAAGGTGCCGCCGGGGATGGCGGCCCAGGCACGGGACGCCACCCTCCAGGGAACAAGAAGCGCCGCCCCGCCCACCGCGCCCCCCTTGAGGAGCTGTCGTCTGGTGATCATCTCTCTACCCCTTCTCGGATCGAGCTCGATCAATAGCGATGGCGGGCTTCATTTGCGCGACTAGAGCACGGCCCCAGGCGATCGCTCGTTGGCGCTCTCCATCCGCGAGCGGTCCACCCGTGGTCTCGACGAAGAAGCTCTCCGTCCCGATGATCGAATACCCTTTGGCGCGCATCCGGCGCGCGATCCTCCTCGCGGCCGACCCCGTGAGCCACCTCGGCTTGTCGAATCGGGTGTCGAAGGCCGCGGCCGCCGCACGGCCCGTCGGTAGGCGCTCGAGCCAGCCGCGGAGGCTTTCCCGGCCGGACATCACCGGCCCGTACTTGTGATGGGGATCCATCTTCGCCACGGACTGATGCGCGCCCTGCCTGGCCATGCCGTGTGCATGCGTCGGACCCCCGGCGACGATCAACGTGGCGTCCTGGGTCACATCAGGCGAGAGCTCGTCCACGCTGCCGAACCGGACCTGGCCGGTCTCTCGCAGCCCCTCCGCGATCCCGTCCCCGATCGCCTTGGTGTTGCCGAATATCGACTCGTACACGATGACGATCTTCACTGGGACCACCTCCTAGACTTCTCATCCTCGTCTGCCCCCCACAGGAGGGCCAAGGCCGAATGCCCTGTCACCGGCGGGTCCTACGCCTCCTTTGGGATCCGCTGGCTTGGCGTGGGTAGATGGTGTGGGAGCACTCACGAAGTGAGGGCGCCCCTCACGAACTCCTGGCTCATGTCGAGCGCGTCGTGGCTCATCACGACGCCCGGCCACGGTACCTGGTCAGGTGGCCGGGCCACGTACGCGAGCATCACTCATGAGGGGTGGGGATCCTCGCCTCGGCCATTCCTCATCGTCCCATCTGGGATGGACGGGCTGCAGGTCGTGGTCATTCGGTGCCACTCGACAGTGAATCAGCGGACCAGCGCAAACTCAACGGCGAACTTCGTCCCCCGCTCGACTTGCTCATCGATTCCCACGCCGACCGTGAGCCAGTCCACCTCCAGGTGGTCCACGACGAACTGAACCCGTTGCCACTAGGGGCCGGGAACCTGAGTGGGGAACCCATCTGATCGGTGTCGCGACATCGTGCACACGTGTCACTGATCGTTCGACCGTACTACTTGACGGTCAGCGCCTTCCTCATCCCGGCCTGGTAGTGCCCGGGGACGAAGCAGCCCATCTCCCACGTACCGGTGGCGTCGGCAGGGACCGTCAGGCGAAGAGTTACAGCACCGCCCGGCGCAACCTCGATGATGACGCCGCCTGGCCCCCCCGCCGCGCCTTCTTCGGTCTCCACCAGCCGGTACCCTGTGCCGCTTAGGATCTCCGGCTCCATCATCGCCAGCAGCTCATCCTCGTAGCCCCCGCCGGGCAGGAGGGTTCGGCCGACGCTCCAGTGGTGCACGATGCGCCCAACGTTCCTCAGCGTGAGGAGGACCGAACGACCGGCCGGCAGGACTGCGGTCTGTGGGGGGTAACCCGGAGGCGGAGGGGGGCCCGCCACGGTGAAGCTGAACTCGTCCATCAGAAGCACCAGCCGCTGTGCCGCCGGCGATCCCACCTGCTTAACCTCCTCGGTCGGGCTGGCCGTCGGTTCGGGGCCGGCAGGTCCGCAGCTTGCGCCCAGCACAGCCGACAGCACGGCCACCCCGATCAAGGAGCCAGGTCTGGCCCACCGGGTTCCCGCGCCCCATCCCGATGCAGGCGTGCCGGGTGAGCCGTTTTGAGCGGGGTGGGCGTTCGTCCGGACGGTCACGGCAGCGCCTCGGTCTCGGCTCCGAGCCTCTCGCCCACCCGGTCCAGGAAATCCTTCAGCGTGGCCTCGGCGACCCGGTGGAGCAGCGCGCGGTCCAGAGCCCTGCCAACGGGTCCGAGTGGCGGCCGGTACCGAGCGCTGATCGAGAGCTGGGTCCGGTTCCGCCCGAGGGCCGCGATCTCCAAGTCCGCCTCGAGTGACGGGAACAGTCTCGCCGGTCCGGTGGCCGTCCACGTGAGCGGCAGAATGGTTCTGGACGGGATACGGAAGGGGGTTCCCAGCTCGACCTGGACCTCCTTGCCTACTCGATGGTCGTCGACCGGGAACCCCACATCGACCAACAGGTGCTCCCCGCCGTCCTCTGCCTCGCGGGCCAGCCCCGGCACCCAGACCTCAGGCGCAGCGAGGAGGCTCGCTTCCACGTCCTCGAACGGGACCGGCAATTCCAGGAAGTAGCGGATGAACATGCCGCCAGAATGGGGCCGCGGCGGAAGCCGGCTCAGGGTCGATGGTCCCGGCCGCCCAGGGACTTCCGACACGTTGCAGGCGGAGGGCTGCAAACCGCCCTTCGGTCCAGCATGCAGGGTCATCCCCGTGAGAGCGCGGTGCTGGTGGTGGAAGCTGATCCCACGGAGAGGGAGCGGTTGGGCTCCCTTCTTGAGCAGGCGGGATTGGCAGCCCTACTCTGCCCCGGCGCGACGGGCCCGACTACACGTGCGTCGGTGCCCGCGAAGGCATGTGCCCGCTCAGTGCGGGCGGTCGACGTTGTCGTCCTGGACATGAGCCTCGACAGCGAGGCCATGATGATGGGCACCGCCGCGGAGGAACTGCTCGACCTCTACCGGTCTTCCAGCCGGCCCGTCGTGGTACTGGGGTCGTATCTTGTCGACGAAGAGCCGCGCCAACTCGCTCGGCTCCACAGGCATCCCCAACGCGACGAGTTAGTGGATGCCGTTAAGTCGATGCTCGTCCCTGGGGATGAGGGCGCGCCTCACGGGCAGAACGTCGCGGGTCTGGTCAGTGCGCCTGGGCTTACGCAATGCAGAACCCCAAGCCCTCGTTTTCGTGCTGGTGGCCTCCGCGATGAAGCTCCTCGAAATGCCCACCCTGCAGCTCGGGGTGTTGCTCGTCGGCCTCGTGCTGATCGGGCTTCCCGTGTGGGGAGCGATCGACGCGGCGACGCACCCCGAGAGCACATGGCAGCGGGTGTGACTGCGCCGGAGACGGTCGAGGGAGTGATCTTCGAGCGCTTCTCGCCCGTGGGATTGGCCTGGACCCAGGTCGTACGGCCCAACCACATCGGGACGTTCGCCCCTCCTGAGCACCCGCCTCGCTGAGCGACAGTCCGCTGGGAAGGCCCGAGAGCTCGAGCACCACTGCCAACGGAAGGTCGAGATGGCGGATACACTCGCGAGAATCGCATGAAGACGTCCGCGGAACAGGCGGAAGCTGGCCGCCCCGAGGGTGTAGTGTCCGGCGGTGGCTGGGGCAGCGATCTCGCTCGGTCGGGCCTGGTCTTGATTCTTTCGTTCATCGGGTTCGTGCTCCTGCCCGACCGATTGGTCGGATACCTGTCTCTGCACGTCGTCCCCAGAACCCGTGACGCCCTGGTCCTTCTCTGGATCATCGCCTTCTTCGTCTTCATGAGCTGGTTGTTCGTGCGGCTCCAAGGTAAGGAGGAAAGGTAGCGGCGTGCGCTTCGAGGCCGTTTCGGTTGGGGCGGAGTGGCTGGACGACAACGTTCCGTGCACCAGGGCATGCCCCGTCCTCACCAACGCGGGGCGTTACGTCTCCGCCATCGCCGCCGGGGACGACGAGCTCGCGTACCTCATCGCGCGCATGCCGAATCCATTCCCGTCGATCTGTGGCCGGGTTTGCGCTGCCCCCTGTGAAGCCGCGTGCCGCCGCGGCGACATCGACCAGCCCATCGCGATCCGTGCGCTGAAGCGGTTCGCCTGTGATCGCGGAGGTGTGGAGAGCGCGCAGGGCGAGCGCCTGTGGCGCGAGGCGGTGGAGATGATGCCGGGCCGGGACGATCGGGTAGCCGTCGTGGGGGCCGGGCCGGCCGGCCTCGCCTGCGCCCACGACCTCGCAGCGTACGGCTACCGTCCGGTCGTCCTGGACGCCGCGGACCGGCCCGGCGGCATGATGGTCCTCGGGATCCCCACGTACCGCCTGCGCCGGGAGGTTCTGCAAGCCGAGATCCGCGCCATCCTCGGGCTCGGGGTCGAGCTCCGTATGGAACGGCGCTTGGGCCGGGACTTCACGCTCTCCTCGCTGAAGGACGATGGGTTCGCGGCCGTATTCATGGCCGTCGGCGCCATGCGAAGCCGCGACTTGCAGGTTCCGGGAGTGGAGCTCGACGGGGTGCTTAAGGCCGTGGACTTCCTGATCAACGCAAACGCCGGGTATCGGGTGGAGCTGGGCGACGATGTCGTGGTGATCGGTGGCGGGAACGTGGCCCTCGACGTTGCCCGGACGGCGCTTCGTGAGATCGCTGCGGGCCGGTCGCAGCCGGAAGCCGGCGCCCAGCAGCTCGCCGACGGGGTCGAAGCTGCCGCGACGGTCACGCTCGACGTCGCCCGAGTGGCCATGCGGATGGGCGCGCGACGGGTCCGCATCGTGGCCCTGGAGAACCGCCTCGAGATGCCTGCCCACGGGTTCGAGATCGAGGAGGCGGAGAACGAGGGGATCGAGATCCTGCATCGGCTCGGCCCCAAGCGCATGCTGGGCACGATTCACGTCGAGGGCCTGGAGACGTTGGACGTGTCCTCCGTCTTCGACCCCGACGGCCGGTTCAACCCCCGGTTCGTCGAGGGGACCGAGAAGTCGATCACGTGTGACTCGGTGATCCTGGCCATCGGGCAGGCCCCGGACCTCTCGTGGCTCGACCAGAACGACGGAGTGGAGGTCAGTCCGCGGGGGACGATCGCAGTCGAGCGCGACTCGCTGGCCACCTCGGCACCGGGGATCTATGCCGGCGGCGACGTCGCCTTCGGGCCCCGGAACCTGATCGACGCCATCGGGGACGGCAGGCGGGCTGCCGCTTCGATCCACCGGATGCTGACGGGCGAGGAGCAGCCCGAGCGGCGGTTCCGCCGAATGCTGCCGGTCACCGTGGTGAACCGCCCCGTGCTCGGCTACGACGGCGTCCCACGGGTCGAGGTCCCCTCGGTCACCTCGGAGCGACGGATCGGGGTCCCGGAGATCGAGCTCGGCTACACGGAACAGGAGGCCCGCCTGGAGGCCGCGAGATGCCTACAGTGCTTCCTGAACATCGAGCTCGACACGAGCCTTTGCATCCTGTGCGGCGGGTGCGTGGACATCTGTCCCGAGAAGTGCATCCGCATCCTTCCGCTCGAGGAGATCGACGCGATCTCGGCGCAGGGCCCCGCCAGCGCCCTGATCCTCCAGGAGGACTTCTGCATCCGCTGCGGGCTCTGCGTGGAGCGCTGCCCGACCGACGCCCTTTCCCTCGACGGGTGGCAGGAGTCATCGACCGGGCTGCATGAGATCGAACAGGTGGGAGCGTGAGCGGCGACATGGCGAACGACGGCCGTCGGAGGGTGCGCGACTCGGAGCTCTATAAGGCGATCTTCCACCCGGCCGAGCGGTTCCAGCACACGGAGCTCTTCCAGTCGGTGATTCGTCATCCGCCTGCGGACACGCCGCGAGGCCGGGCCATGATGTCGTTCCACAACTTCTTCCTGCACGTCTACCCGGTGAAAGTTCCTCGGAAGGTCCTTTCGTTCCGGTCGACCCTTCGGCTCGGATTCATCGCCACGGTGCTGTTCTTCATCCTGTTCGTGTCGGGCATGTACCTGATGTTCTTCTACCACCCGGCGGTCCCTCAGGCGTACTTCGACATGCACTACCTCGCCACGTCCGTGGCCTTCGGCCAGTTCGTGCGGAACATCCATCGATGGTCGGCCCACCTCATGGTGGTGGTGGTATTCATCCACCTGATGCGGGTGTTCTACGCCGGCGCATACAAGGAGCCCCGGCAGTTCAACTGGGTGATCGGTGTGGGGCTGCTTGTCCTCACCCTGCTTTTCTCGTTCACCGGCTACCTACTGCCCTGGGATCAACTGGCGTTGTGGGCCATCACCGTCGGGACGAATATCGCGGGATACGTGCCGCTCATGGGCGACAAGGCTCGGCAGATCCTCCTAGGAGGGCCCGACGTTGGCGGCAACGCACTGCTCCGCTTTTACGTGCTCCACATCTACGTGCTCCCCGCCCTGTTGATCCTTCTGCTCGCGGTGCACATCTGGCGGGTCAGGAAGGACGGGTTCGCCGTCGCGGACCGAGAGGAGAGCGAGCCTACTACCCCATCCGAGCAGCGCGAGCGGGAGGAAGTGAGCGTGGATGCCTGAAGAGGGGAAGGAACCCCGCTACCGACTGCTCGGCGTGGTCCCCCGGGAGATCGAGGTTCGCAAGAAGCAGGAGCCCGAAGAGGACGTGTTCACCTGGCCGCATTTCCTGGTCCGCCACGCCGTGGTGGCCGGAGCGACGGTCGCCGCTGTCTTCGGCCTCGCCATCGCTTTCGACGCGCCGCTCAAGGATATGGCGAACCCGAACCTCACCCCGCCAGTGGCCAAGGCTCCCTGGTACTTCTCGGGCCTCCAGGAACTGCTGGCCCACTATCAACCGATGGTCGCCGGGGTCCTGGTGCCCGGGGTCGTGTTGCTGTTCCTTGTGGCCGTCCCGTTCCTCGATCGGAGCAAGGGCTGGCGGATCCGCGATCGGAAGATGGTCGTCGTCGTGTTCACCGTGCTCGCCGTTGCCGCCCTCGTCTTGACCCTCATCGGTGCCGTGTTTCGGGGGCCGGGGTGGTCGTGGGTGTGGCCGTGGCAGCACCTGTACCTGGAGCTTTGACCATGGATCAGGAACCCAAGGTCCAAGGTTCGGACGACGTCCACCGACGGGAGTTCCTGAACTGGAGCTGGAGGGTGCTCGGCGTCGCCCTCGTGGTCGAGGCCGGGTGGACCAGCTACGACCTCCTCAACCCCAGCCCCGCCCAGGGCTTCGGAGGCGTCGTGGACGCCGGATCCGTGGACGACTACCTCCAACAGGGGTCGGTCCAGTATTTCCTGGATGGGCGTTTCTATGTGACCCAGTACCAGGGGGCCATGCGAGCCTTGTTCCAGAAATGTCCGCACCTCGGCTGCCGCGTACCGTTCTGCTCGGGGTCGCAGCGCTTCGAGTGCCCCTGCCACGGCAGCATCTACAACATCATCGGTGAGTACATCCAGGGGCCCGCGCCGCGAGGGATGGACCGGTTCCCCATCCAGATCAAGGGCGGTCGCGTGCTCGTGGACACGTCGACGGTCGTCGAGGGACCACCCAGGGGCGTGCTGGAGGGCCCGAGCCAGCCGGCCGGGCCTTCGTGCCTGGGTGCGAACCCGTCCAGCGCGGAGGCTGAGTCGTGAGCGACATCATCCACGAGGACCGAGCCCTTCGCCGCAGCCTCACCAGGTGGCAGACGGCCGGCGTGGTGGTGCTTCTCCTGCTGGTCGTGGCCTTCCCCTTGTACAAGGCGGTCGAGTCCACTCGGCGGATCAAGGCCCTCGCCTCCGAGCAGGCGGCGCTGATTTCCTCCGGCCGGCAACTATGGGGGCTGAACTGCGCCACATGCCACGGGACGGTGGGGCAGGGCGTTGATGCGCCAGCACTGAACTCGCAGCAGTTCCTCCAGGCGGTCAAGGACGAGCAGATCCACGGGATCATCGCCGGGGGCATCCCTGGCACCGCGATGCCGCCGTGGTGGAACGAGTACGGCGGTCCCCTGACCGACCAGCAGATCGAAGCGATCGTCACCTACATCCGGTCGTGGGCGAAGAACGCACCGAGCGTGCCAGATTGGCGGAACCCGGGCGGGTCGATGGGGGACGGATGAAGCACGGGCCGGCGCGAGGGGCGTGGGCGCGGATGGGTTCGCTCATCGCGGCCGCCGGATTGCTCCTAGTCGCGTGCGGAGCTGCCGGCGGGGGCTCTGCGAGGAACACCGTGGCCTTCATCCCCGGATACACGCCCGAGGCCTCCCCAGGCCCGTCGACGAGCGCCATGAGCGCGCTCTCGCCCGGGATCGTCACCGTGGCCCTGGGGGAGACCGACCAGAGCCACATGTACATCCACCTGTCGGCCACCGCGGCGCCCTCTGGCAAGGTCACCTTCGTGGTGACCAACGAGGGGACCAAGACCCACGAGTTCGTGGTCCTTGCCACTAAAACTCCCGCCGACTCGTTCCCCATCGTCTCCTTCGAGGGGGAGGCCAACCGGATCGACGAGGACGCCAAGGGCGTCTCCAACGTGGGAGAGACCGGCGACATGGACCCCGGGACCACCACGGCCCTCACCATCGACCTCGCCT
>WNGA01001175.1_pt1 | contig 52116 bp, 44 predicted proteins | sample 5400061 | NCBI WGS metagenome assembly WNGA01 (sample SAMN13153366, study PRJNA577476) | soil metagenome | isolation source: 100 cm soil or saprolite under grassland replicate 2 | place: USA:California | collected 2016-06-15
CGGTCGAACATGCCTCGCGGGCATGACCCGCAGAGGCGGCGAGCCATGGGCGAGCCGAGGCGCGAACCTGGGGGAGTGCGGGGGCCATTTCGAGGCCCCCGCAGTTAAATGAAAGCCCAGATTTTCTACGGGCCGGGGGATCTCCGCTTCGAGGACGTGCCGGTGCCCGAGCCGGCGCCGGGCGAGATCATCATCAGGGTCGACGCCGCGCTGACCTGCGGCACCGACGTCAAGGTGCTGCACCGCGGGCACCCCGTCATGATCCCGCACGTGCCGACGGTGTTCGGCCACGAGTTCGCCGGCACCGTCGCGCGCCTGGGACGCGGCGTGACGAGCTTCGTGGAAGGGGACCGCCTGGTCGCCGCCAACTCCGCGCCGTGCGGCACCTGTCGCCCCTGCCTGGCGGGGCGCCAGAACCTCTGCGAGAACCTCCTCTTCGTCAACGGCGGCTATGCGGAGTACATCGCGCTCCCGCCGCGGCTCGTCGCCACCAACGTCGTGCGCCTGGGCCCGTCGCTTCCGGCGCGCCGCGCGGCCTTCACCGAGCCCCTGGCCTGCGCGCTCCTGGGCATCGACCGCGCACGGGTCCTCGAGGGCATGACGGTGGCCGTGATCGGCCACGGAGCACTCGGCTGCCTCCTCGCCCTCGTGGCGGCGCAGCGGGGCGCGCGGCCGCTCCTCGTCGGCAAGCCGGGCTGGCGCCTGGACCGGGTCAGGGGTCTCGGCATTGCCGAGTGCCTGGAAGCCGGCCGGGCAGGCGATGTGGCGGCTGTCCTGCGCGGCATCACGGGCGGCAGCGGCGTGAACGTGGCCGTGGACGCGACGGGCCGGCCCGAGGTCTGGGAGCAGGCCGTGGCTGCTGTCGGGCGGGGGGGGACCGTGGTATTCTTTGGCGGCTGCGCTCCGGGCACGACCATGGCCCTGGATACCCGGCGCGTCCACTACGAAGAGCTGGCGCTGGTCGGGGCATTCCACCACACGCCGGCCTTCATCAGGCAGGCGGTGGCGCTGCTGGAGTCGCAGGCCGTGGTGCCCGACGGGCTCCTGACTCACACGATGGGCCTGGCGGACGTCCCGGAGGCCCTCGGACTCATGGAGCGGGGCCAGGCGCTCAAGGTGCTGATCGAGCCGTACCGGGCCTGAGGAGATTATGGCGACCATCCCGCTGCAAGAGATCGTGCTGGCCGGTCCCCGGGGCTTCTGCGCCGGCGTGGACCGCGCCATCGACATCGTCGAGCTGGCGCTGCAGGTCTGCCCGCCGCCCGTCTACGTGCGCCGGGAGATCGTGCACAACCGCCACGTGGTCGAGGCGCTCCGCACGAAGGGCGCGCACTTCGTCGACGAGCTCGACGAGGTGCCGGACGACGCGACGGTGATCTTCAGCGCCCACGGCATCTCGCCCGCGGTCCGTCACGAGGCCCGGCGACGCGGGCTGCGGGTGATCGATGCCACGTGCCCGCTCGTCACCAAGGTGCACCTCGAGGCCATCCGCTACGCGCGCGAGGGCTACAGCATCGTGCTGGTCGGGCATGCCGACCACGACGAGGTCGTGGGTACCATGGGCGAGGCGCCGGACCGCATGTTCCTCATCGCGCATCCCGAGGAAGTGGACAGGCTCCGGATCCCCGACCCCGACAAGGTCGCCTACCTGACCCAGACGACGCTCTCTCTCGACGACACGCGCGCGTGCATCGAGGCGCTGCGGCGCCGCTTCCCGAAGATCGCGGGGCCCGCCAAGGACGACATTTGCTACGCGACCCAGAACCGCCAGGCTTCGGCCAAGACGGTGGCGGGTGAGGTGGACGTGCTGCTCGTCATCGGCGCCGCCAACAGCTCGAACGCCAACCGCCTCGTCGAGGTCTCCACGGTCATGGGCACGCCGTCCTACCTGATCAACGACAAGAACGACATCCGGCCGGAGTGGCTGGATGGCTCGAAGCGGGTCGGCGTGACGGCCGGCGCCTCGACGCCGGAATTCCTCGTCACCCAGGTGGTCGAGGCGCTGCAGCAGGCCGGCCGTGTGGCGGTGCGCGAGGTGCACGTGGTCGAGGAAGACGTGCGCTTCGGCCTCCCGCGCGAGCTCGAGGACATCGCCCGGCAGGGGGGCAAGACCTTGCCGGAGCGAAGCGGCGCCGCGGTCAGCGAGTAGCCACCGTGCACCTCGTCACCTTCCGGCGCGGACGCGGCGAGCCCAAGCCGGGAGCCGTGTGGCACGAAACGGTGCTCGACCTGGGGGGGCTGGCGAAGGAGCTGGCCGCGCAGCGAGGGACGGTCAGGCGCGGGCGCGGCGGCTTCCCAAAGAGCCTGCTCGAGCTGATCCAGGGCGGCGAGACCACGGTCGCGCTCGCGCGCGAAGCCTGGGAGTACGGCAAGGGCCTGGTGGACCAGCAGGCCATCGAGGAGCTGGCGAAGCGCAAGCTGGCCTACCCGCTCAAGCGCGTGCGGCTCCTCGCGCCGATCCCGCACCCGGCGCGCAACGTTTTTTGCCTCGGCCGCAACTACGCCGACCACGCCACCGAGCGCGGCGCCGCCGTGCCCGAGCACCCGGTGTACTTCACCAAGCCCGGCACCGCGGTCGTCGGCCCCGGCGACGACGTCATCCACCACGCCGTCACGAGCGAGCTCGACTACGAGGTCGAGCTGGCGGTGGTGATCGGCACGGCCGGCCGCGACATCAGCCGCGCCGACGCGCTCAAGCACGTCTTCGGCTATACCGTCATCAACGACGTGACGGCCCGCGACCTCCAGAAGCGCCACACGCAGTGGTTCAAGGGCAAGTCGCTCGACACGTTCTGCCCCATGGGCCCGGTGCTGGTGACGGCCGACGAGCTGCCGAACCCGCAGGCGCTCAACGTCACCATGCGGGTGGGCGGCCAGGTGCGCCAGTCGAGCAACACCAGCAAGATGATCTTCCCCGTGGACCAGTGCATCGAGGTGCTGTCGCTCGCCATGACGCTCCTGCCCGGCGACATCATCGCCACCGGCACTCCCGACGGCGTAGGAGCGGCCACCGGCAACTTCCTCAAGGCCGGGGACCGGATGGAAGCGGAAGTCGAGAAGATCGGCGTGCTCGCCAACCGGGTCGTCCGGCCGTAGCCCCAACCCACCCAGACGAGAGGGGAACTCCGCATGCGCACGGCAAAGACGCTGGCACTGGCCCTGTCGCTCGTCCTCGCGCCGCTCGCCGTCCACGCCCAGGTCATGATCATCGGCATCGACAGCAAGGTCAGCTTGGACAAGAACGGCCAGTTCGTCTTCGGCCCCCCCGGCAAGGACGCGGTCCTCATCGTGGACTACGGCAATCGGGAGGCGCCGAAGATCGCGGCCAGCCTGCCGCTCATGAACTCGATCTTCGGCCCGCCGACCAACCTGGCCATCACGCCCGACCAGAAGCTGGCCATCGTGGCCAACCCGATGGACTGGCAGAAGGACGGCGAGAAGTGGAAGCCGGTGCCCGACAACAAGCTCTACGTGATCGACCTGGCGGCCACGCCGCCCGCCCACATCGCGACGGTCGAAGTCGGCAAGCAGCCTTCCGGCCTCAGCATCAACCCGGCAGGCAGCCTCGCGCTCGTCACGAACCGCGCCGACAACTCGATCAGCGTGCTCTCCATCTCCGGCAAGGAGGTCAAGCTGATCGACACCGTGCCCATGGGCGAGCAGGTCTCGCACGTGGTCTTCACGCCTGACGGCAACCGCGCGCTCGCGGCCAAGTTTCCCGGCCACAAGATCGCCGTGCTGAACGTGGACGGCCAGAAGGTCACGGACTCCAAGCACAACATGAACGTGGGTCTCTGGCCGTACAACGTGGACGTGACGCCGCAGGGCACGATCGCGCTGACGGCCGACAACGGCAACGGCGGCCGCTCGGACGGCAGCGTGGACACGGTCAGCGTGATCGACCTCGAGGCCACGCCGCCGCGCGTGATCGACCGCGTCGTGGTGGGCGACGCTCCCGAGGGCCTCGCCATCAGCCCCAAGGGTGATCTGGCCGCGGTAATGCTGCTGCGCGGCAACGACGGCCCGCAGAACTCCTGGTTCTACAACCGCCAGGGCAGCGTGGTCATCCTCAAGATCGATTACAAGACGGTGACGAAGATCGGCGAGGTCGAGGTCAGGGGCCTGCCCGAGGGCGCGGTGTGGAGCCCCGACGGCCAGTACCTCTACGTCGGGAATTACATCGACGGAGACATCTCCATCCTGAAAGTCGAGAAGACCAAGAAGGGCCTCCGCGTCGTCAACACCGGCAAGACTCTCAAGCTGCCCGGCCAGCCCGCGTCCATGCGCGGCAGGCACCAGTAAGGCCGCGCCCGTCGCGGCAGGTCCGCTCCTCCGCGGGGGCGCCGGGAAGGCCGGTGCCCCCGTTTTCATGCCCGCCCCCCCGTCTCCAATAATCGTTGGGGGGCGGATTGCACTAGTCTCCCGGGTCACCTCCCATGGGGTCTTCCGGCCGCGACGAATCGCCGGCTCCGTGCTATTAATCCACGGCAGGAGGCACCCCCGCCATGTCTCTGAGCGAGCGCGCGCTGCTGAGCCAGATGGACGACTCCACCCTCGACGGCAAGTTCCACGAGGCGACGGAGGCGTTCTGCCGGCTCGCGGCGGGCGGGCACGACGTCCGCCAGCTCGTGACCCACATCATGTCAACGGCGGCTCCGTACCTGCACGTGCCCGCGCACGAAAAGCTCCTGCCCAACGGCGAGTTTCGCAACGTGAACTACGATCACACGAGCCTGGGCCTCCGCGCCGGGATGCGCCTGGCGCCGTATCTCGCGCCGGCCGAGCAGCACCTGCCGCTGGTGCAGGGCATCTACTACGTGCCGCAGGGCCTCGACGTCTGGGCCCAGCTCGAGTGCGGCTTCCCAGGCCACTACGCCCGCGAGCAGGAGAAGTGCGTCGAGGAGCAGATCGGGCATCAGCTTCACTGCCACTTCGAGGACCGCGAGCCCCTGGTCGACGGCAGCGTCGAGGACCGCTTCCAGCGCATGTTCCACGCGCTCACCCGGGGCGACAAGGACACGAGCTACCGGCTCTTCCTGGGTTTGGCGCCGCACCCGGAGCACCGCGCGCGCCTTCAAGATACCCTCCTCTTCGCCGCCATCATCGATCAGCAGGAGTACAACTCGTTCCGCAAGGTGCGCCACATCGGCCACAAGGCCATCCGCACCCGTTCCATGTTCGACCTCGCCGACTGGGTCGGCTGGGAGCACGCGCACCCGTTCTTCTACACGGTGGTGCCGGACATCTGCAACGCGCCCATCTTCCACTCGCTCTACGATCACGCGAGCTGGCTGCTCGGGACGACATTCAAGGGCGGGCAATACGACCTCATCCATCGCAACACCACGCCGCTCACCGAGGACGAGCAGGACCGATTCATCGGGCTGCTCCTCTCGGGAGACTCGATGGCCGTGGCCGCCGAGATCACCGCGCTGCTGGCGCTTGGCCGAGCGGTGCAGAGCATCGCCGACACGCTGATGATCGCCCACGCGACCCACGCCTCGACGCGGCTCCGCACGCCGGTGGCCTGGACGGTGCCGACCCACGCCTTCGACTACGCGAACGCCGTGAACCACTGGCTGCGCAACTTCAAGAACCCGCACCAGACCAAGGCCGTCTACCTCGCGGCTTGGTTCGTGACCGACACGATCCACGAGGTCGACTCCTATCCCGACGACCCCGCGATCGCCACGCCCGACCCGGCCTCGCGGCGGCAGTGGGCCGACGGCCGGAGCCTCCCCCAGGTGCTGGCGCGCACCGGTGAGCGCGACACGCTCATCGGCCTGCTCGCCCACTGCGCCGGCAAGTTCCAGGGCGACGCGCACATCTTCCGCAACGCGCGGTCGATCATCGAGGAGTACACGCACAACACTTCCAGCGAACGGCGGAAGAACGTGCTCTTCGAGTCGTGGACGCACTTTCTCTCGTTCTACCGCAAGCGCACGCTGGCGCCCGACTGCTACGAGCTGTACCAGCGATACTTCATGAGCTAGCGGGCGCGGGCCACACCTCTTACGCAGCAACAGGGAGTCGTCGCGATGGGACTGCTCGAGGGCAAGGTGGCGGTCGTGACTGGCGGGGGCACGGGCATCGGCCGGGCAGTGGCGATCGATCTCGCCGCGGCCGGGGCCAAGGTGGTGGTCAATGACTACGGCGTGAGCGTCGATGGGCGCGATCCGTCGAGCGAACCCGCGAACGAGGTCGTGGCCAGGATCCGCTCGAAGGGCGGCATAGCTGTGGCGAGCCCGGAGAGCGTGGCGACCATGGCGGGCGGCCGGTCCGTGGTGGACCTGGCGCTCCGCGAGTTCGGCGACCTGCACGTCGTCGTCTGCTGCGCGGGCATCCTGCGCGAGCGGATGATCTTCAACATGTCGGAAGACGAGTGGGACGCCGTCATCGCCGTGCACCTGAAGGGGCACTTCACCGTGATGCAGCCCGCCACGCGCCACATGCGCGAGAAGAAGGCCGGCAGCATCATCACCTTCACGTCCACCGCGGGGCTCGAGGGCAGCCCCGGGCAGCCCAACTATTCCGCGGCCAAGGAGGGCATCGTGGGGCTCACGCGCTCGACGGCACTCGCCATGGCGCGCTATGGAGTCCGCTGCAACGCGATCTCGCCCACCGCCGACACGCGGATGACCCAACGCCTCCCCGGGGAGCGCCGGGGGCTCGCCACGGCCACGCCGCCCGAGGCCATCGGCCCCGTCGCGACCTTTCTCGCGAGCGACAGGGCGGCGCACATCACCGGGCAGATCATCGGCGTGCGCGGCACGGAAGTGACGGTCTACGCGCACCAGGCTCCGGTGCGGACGGTCACGGGCGGCGAGGCATGGACACCGGAGCGGCTTGCCGAGGTATGGGACCGCGCGCTCGGCCAGGACCGGCTCCGTCGCTTCGACGCGCTCCAGATCCCGTGGCCGCCCCGGCCCGCCTGAGAAGCTCTCCTCCGCGACCGCAGACTACGCGCGGTCAGCGACGATCGCGTCGCGCTCGCGTTGCGGGACCAGCTCGACGGCGTCGTCGACCCGAATCTCACCCCCTTGCGAACCGATCCGCCGTGTCGTCCCGAGCGAGTCGCGCACCCGGGCCGACGATGTCAATAACGTGTTGGCGGACTTCAGAGGCTACCCATGGCACGCCGTCCACGAAAGGCTCGCCGGAGGCATCGAACCTGGCACGGTGACCAAGGAGTTGCGGATGCGTTCTCGCGGTGACGACGCGCCCGTCAGCAGCCTCGACGTGCACCACGCGATCTCCCTCAATGCCGAGAGCACCGATGAGCGCGTGGTCCAGCCGCTCGCCGGCCATCGACTTGACGGGGTATCGCCAGATCTCCGCTACCTTCATGGTCTTTGCCCGTTGGATGCTCGCCCCGGGCTCAAGGGTTCTTTTCCAGGCCGTGTGCCGCGGTTGTCGTCGCGACAGGCGGATAGGTTAGGATGGGCGTGACATGGATTCGAAGAACTACGCGCGGATTCTTGTCCAGGGACTGGTGGTCGGCGCGATGCTGGTCGTCGCCTTGGCCCCGCCGGCCGAGGCGCAGGGCGGTCACGGCAAGGGCAAGAACCGGCCTCCGGAGAGGCCGGCGCCCCAGGGAGAGCTGGCGACCGGCGAGTACTCCCTCAATGGCCCCGACATCCTCGAGGCTATCAATCGCGGCGAGGGGCCGCAGGCCCTGGCCTATTTCGAGCGCGCGGCCAAGGAGGCCGAGCAGCAGGGCAATCTCTTGCGTGCGGCGTGGGCCTGGCATGCCGCGGCGGTCGTCACGCTTCGGCTCGGCCGCTATCAGAAGGCCATCCAATCCTCGAGCCGGTCGATCGAGCTCTTCAAGAAAGCCGGCGAGCTGTCGCCGAAAGACCAGGGGAGTCTGGCGTCGTCGTATTCCCATCTCGGAAGCGCGTACAGACTGGTGGGGGATCTTGCCAAGGCCCGCCAGACATTCGAGGAGGGGCTCGCGTACGTCAAGGCCAACATGAGCGGGCGCTTCGAGGGACAGTCGGAGGGCTACCTCCTGAACGACCTCGCCACCATCGCGTATCTCCAAAAGGACTATCAGACGGCGCTGACCTACAACACCCGGGCGGCCCAGTATTTCGAGAACGCCGAGGCGCGTGCCCGGGCGCAGATACGCGAGCGCCAGCGGCAGAACCTACGCCGGTGGGCCGCCAATTCGTTCGCCGGGATCGGGCGGGACCAGCAAGCGCTCGGCCATCCCGACGAGGCCGACGCCGCGTTCGCCAAAGGCCTCTCCTACGCGCGCTTGACCGGGCTTCGCGAGGTCGAGATGCAGATGCTCTCCACCCAGGCCAATCTGGCAAACTCCCGCAAGGACTGGGCGAAAGCGCTCGGCCTGTACCAGCAGAGCATCGCGCTCGTCAGCCAGATAAAGCTGGCGCGCGGCGTCCCGAGCCTCTACCTGGGTCAGTCCCGCGCCCTCGAGGGGCTCGGCCGCATCGACGAGGCGCTGGCGTCGACACGGGAGGCGGTGCGCCTGATCGAGGAGGTTCGCGCGGACCTGACCGACTCCGATCTCCGCAGCGGGTTCTTCGAGGACAAGCAGGGGATCTATCAGCACGCCGTCCACCTGGCGCTCCAGGCCCAGCAGCCCGAGGAGGCCTTTGCGCTCTCAGAGCAGAGCCGCTCGCGGACCTTTCTCGACCTCCTCGGCAGCCAGACGACCTTATCCAAGGGCAAGACGCGCGCCCTCGTCAGCGAGGAAGTGCAGCTCCGCGCGCGGCTGGCCGAGGCCAGGGCGGAGGCCCAGCAGTCCGAAGGCTCGGAGGAGTCAGCACGCGCGCGCGCGCAGGCCGAGGCGCTCGACCGCGACTACAAGACCTTCCTCGAGCGCGTCAAGAAAGAGAACCTCGAGCAGGCCTCGCTCATGTCGGTGGAGCCGGTCAAGCTGGCCGAGATCCAGGCGCTCCTGCCCGAGGGCACGACGCTGCTGGAGTATCACGCGGGCGAGGGCGGCGTCGTCGTCTGGATCGTGGACCGCCAGCGCTTCAAGCTGGTGCAGCTGCCGGGCGATCGGCCCTCGCTCATCACCCAGGTGCGCAACTTCCGCGGCGCCATCACCAGGCAGGCGCCGATCGGCAACGTACAGGGGCAGGCGGTAGCCCTCTATCGCCGCCTGATCGAGCCGGCGCTGGCGGACATCCAGGGCCAGCGTCTCCTGATCGTGCCCCACGGGGTGCTCCACTACCTGCCGTTTGCCGCGCTGCGCTCGCCCGGCCGCCGCTGGCTGGTCCAGGACTTCGCGCTGAGCACGCTGCCCAGCGCGAGCGTGCTGCGCTATCTCACCGACAAGGGCGTCGCCGCGCCCGCGGGCACTCTCGTCATGGGCAACCCGGACCTGGGCGCCGAGCTGGCCCTGCCGTGGGCCGAGCGCGAGGCGCGCATGGTCGGCCAGGAAGAGAAGGGAGCGACGGTGTTCGTGCGGGCGGATGCCACGGAGGCGCAGGCCAAGAAGCTCCTGCCGGCGGTGGGCATCATCCACTTCGCCACCCACGGCGACCTGAGCGAGACCGATCCGCTGTCGTCCGCCGTCCTGCTGGTGCCGGGCGGGGGCGAGGACGGCCGGCTGGAAGTCCGCGAGGTGTTCGGCCTCGACCTGCACGCCAAGCTGGTGGTGCTCTCGGCCTGCGAGACCGGCCTCGGCAAGCTCTCCCGCGGCGACGAGGTGGTGGGGCTCCAGCGGGCCTTTCTCTACGCGGGAACGCCGGCCGTCGTCACCACGCTGTGGAAGGTGGACGACAAGGCCACCTACGACCTGATCCGCGCCTTCTACACGCGGCTCGAGCGCGCGGGCCCGGTGGAGGCGCTCCGGCAAGCCCAGCTCGAGACCATCGCCGCGTATCCGCATCCCTTCCAGTGGGCCGCTTTCAACCTCACGGGTGCCCCTCGCTGAGAGAGCGGCTGCGCGCCTCGCGGCGCAGTTCCACTGTCGTGTTCGCGTGACAGTGTCTTTCATTCTCGACAGGCCTCTGTATCGAAACAACCACTCTTGAAACGTGCTTGGAGCGGGCCTACGGTGAGCCTCCAGTTCGGCGCCTGCGGATGACACGCGCGCGCCGCGGGAGGAAAGATGGCCCGTTGCGAGTTTCGTTCAGCAGGACGCCGGTCGGCGCTCGCGGGAGTCTGCGTGGTTCTCACCGCCCTGCTCGGGCCGCATCCGCTCTCAGCGCAGGGCGTGTTGCCGGTGGAGACGGTCGTGCAAACTCAAGGCACACTGCTCGGCGTCGCCGTGGCGCCCGACGGGACGGCCTATGTATCCGATGTCAAGAGCGGCGAGATCCTCAAGGTGGAACCGGCGGGCGCGGTGACCATCGTCGCCGCCGGACTGCAACGTCCCTCGGGCTTGGTGTTGGCTGGCGCGGATCTGCTGATTGCCGAGGAAGGCGCCGGACGAGTCTTGCGCCGGACGCCGGCGGGGGCGCTGACGGTCCTCGCCACAGGAATGCGGACGCCGCGTTGGCTTGCGATTGGCCCCGACGGCACTCTCTACATCACTGCGCACCGTCTCTTGGGGCCGGATGGGTCCAACCGCGACGAGGCAGAGGTCATCATCCGGCGGGATCCCTCGACTGGGAAGCTCACCGTGGTCGCCACCGACGTCCAGGAGCTCGAGGCCTTGGCACTGGACGGCACCGCGCTCTTTGCCGCAGCCGCCTGGGTCGAGGGGCTGCCGCAGGCACAGGGTGTCATCGCGCGTTATCCGTTACTTCCGGATGGCCGCCTGGACCCGCCCGCGTACTTCGTCCCAGCCGGTATCCAGGATCCGCGGGGTGTCGTGCTCGACCAACTCGCAGCGCTGTATGCCACGACCCTGTCCCTGCCTGCCGGCAATAGAGCGTCGTCCAGCGCTATAGTCAAGGCGCACGCGGATGCTCATCTCACGCCTTTCGCGACATCCCTGGCGGACCCGCGGGGCCTCGCCCTCGGTCCGGACGGCTCGCTCTATGTCGCCGACGGCCACTCGGGGCGCTTGGTGCGGTTTCGTGCGCCCCCGCCCCCAAGTCTCGCTCAGCTGCCGGCATTCACCAACGCGGCTCCGCTGGCCGTGAGCGGCACAGCCGTGCCCAACGCCCGCGTAGATCTCTTCGTCAACGACGCGACCACCGCGATCACGGGCGCTTCGGACACCACGGGCGCCTTCACGATCGAGGCGCCCCTGGAGTTGAACGCCAAGAACGTGCTCGACGTGTTTGTCACCGCGCTCCTCGGCGACGGCCTCACGAGCGCCCCGGCGCAGGCGAGCATCACCCACGACGGCCAGCCGCCCACGATCAACTTCGTTACGCCGGCAGGGAACGCCTTCGTGCGCCAGACCGTGACGGTGCAGGCCCAGGCAAGTGGCGGTGTGGGCAGCCTCGTGACGAGTTTCACCCTGAGCGGGGGAGGCCAACTGCTCACGGCCACCCTAATTCCGGCGCCTCCGGCCGCGTCCATCACGGCGACCGCGAGCTGGAACACCAGCGGTATCGCCGACGGCGCCCAGATGCTGACCGCGACGGCGACCGATCAGGCGGGTAACATCGCCTCCGCCATGCGCGCGGTGATCGTGGACAACGCGCCGCCCGACACCCAGATCACGGCGGGGCCCAGCGATGTCATCATCGACACGTCCGCCACCTTCACGGTAACCGGCACCGACAATCTCGCGCCCGTCGCCCAACTGCAATACGCCTGGCGGCTCGATGGAGGCCCCTACTCGGCCTTCGACCCCAGCACACAGATTCCGCTCAGCGGCCTCACCGTAGGACCGCACACGTTCGAAGTCAAAGCCCGCGACGTGGCCGGCAACGAGGACCCCACGCCCGCCCAGCAGAGCTTCACCGTGAGCGCGCTCGGCGTCCAGATCACGTCGCCCGGAGCGGGCGCCACGGTGCCCGCCGGCCTGCTGCTGGTGCGCGGGACCGTTAGTGCGGGAGGCGCGGAGGTTGGCATCACCGTCAACGGACGCCCCGCCGCGGTCCGCGGGAGCGTGTTCGCCGCGCTGGTGCCCGTCGATCAAAGCACGAACCAACTCCTCGCCGTGGCAACAACCTCTACTGGAAGCACGACGAGCACAGCCATTGCGATTGGCGTCACGGGTAGCCCCACCGATGCGTTCGTTCTCCGCCCCAGTGCTGAAAGCGGCACGGCCCCCCTCCAAGTCACCTTCATCGTCTCCGGCCCTCGACCCGTGACGCAGGTCGCGCTCGACTTCGACGGCAACGGCAGCGTGGACTTCCAGGGCCCGAGCCTCGACGGCCAGCTCTTCACGTACAGCCAGCCAGGCCTCTACGTTGCGACCGTCACCATCACCGACAGCCAAGGCGCTCAGACCAACACGGGCGCCATCATCCAGGTTTTTGACCGCTCCCAGCTGGACGCGTTTCTCCAGGGGCGATGGAACGCTCTCCGTGACGCCCTGAGCCGCGCTGACGTGCCAGCGGCCGTGAATCTGTTTGCTCTAGCCTCACGCGACGCCTACCAGGATCAGCTCGGGGCCCTGGCCGGTGTCGGCGCCTTGCAACAGGTCGCGAGCGATCTGGGCGCGATCCGGATGGTCAGAACCAGGGTGAACGCGGCCGAATACGAGGTCAGGGCGCTTCGAAATGCTGTCGAATATTCCTTCCATGTGCTCTTTGTCGTGGACAGTGACGGTTTGTGGCGGCTACGAGTATTTTGAGCATGAGATTCACGACCGTCATCGGTCTGGGACTCCTATCAGTGGCTTTAGCCGCAGCTTCCTCCTACGAGACGGAGCCGTTGCTCGAGGCGCCGGCCGGGCCCTATCGGGGCACGGTCGTGGATGCTAAGAGCAAGCGGCCCCTGCCGGGTGCCGGCGTCGTGCTGATCTGGCAGCGCCCCGATCCACAGTTTCCCCAGCGGCGGCTCACCCTCTTGGCCCGTGAGGCGATGACAGACGGGGCAGGGCAGTTCGTACTGGACGTCGCGTCCGTCGAGGAGCGGTTCGCGCGGCGGGCCTTTGCCCCGCGGATTGTGATCTTCAAGGCCGGCTACATTCCCTATCCGAGGGAGCGCCAGCTGTTCCCACCCGGCTACTCCGCCTTGCAGTTCGTCGGTGAGGGGGCTCAAGTGCTCCTGTCTCCGGTGACCACCGACTATGACGACCAGGCGGAGGCTTTCAATCAATTCTACGAGGTGTTGAGTTCGGCGCATGTGTCCCCGGCCGACATTCCCCAGACCTGGCAGGCGGTGACGGAGGAGCTCCAGCGGCTGATGGCGACGATGCCCAAACCGACGCGTGGCGGAGGTCGGCCATGACTCGACGGGGAGCGGCGGTGCTGGTGGGCCTCCTGGCACTGGGCACTTGCGGGGCCGCGGTAGCGCAGACGGAAGACGGCGACGGCTATGTGAACGGGCAGAAAGGAGCGTACCGGGGGCGAGTGCTGGACGCCGAAACGGGCCGGCCGCTCGCCAGTGTCGTCGTGGTCGCCGTTTGGCGACGCGATCGCGTAGTGCCGCTGGGCCATAGGTCGGAGCACTATGCGGCGCGCGAAGCGCTGACGAACGAAAGCGGCGACTGGGTAATCGAGGCCCATGATTTGGAGAGCAGCGCGCCCCGGCGGACACGGCGCCCGACTTTTACGATCTTTCTCCCTGGATATGGCCGTCCTCGCGAAGTCGCGGGAACGCCACCCAGCCCGCCCTGGACGTTCTACGAAGGGGCGGGCCACACAGTCGAGATGGCTAGACTGAATAGCAAGGACGAGCGGCGCGCGCATCTCAGAACCATTAGTCTCTACAGCTTGTCAGAAGCTCCTTTCTCCGAGATCCCCGAGTTCACCCGGCGCATCAATCAGGAGTTAGTCGCGGTAGGCTTTGAGCCCTATCCGTCGTCTGGGAGGCAGCCATGAATCGCCGTCATACTCTGGAACTTGTGGTATGCCTTTCGCTCGCGATAGTCTCCGCGCCCTCGGGTGATGTCTCCGCCTATGAGATCGAGACTCACCAAAAGTTCAGCGAGCAGGCGGCGATGCGGTCTGATGTCGATGGACGGCTCAAGGAATCACTCGCATTCTCACCCGGCCTCGATCTAAGGGTCAGAGGACAGACGTTGCAAGAGTGGATTGGAATAGGCTCTATGCACGCTGACGACTGGACGTACTTCTTTAATCACTTTCATAACCCATTGGCCGCCTCCTGGTCCGAGGCAGGCTTCCCATTCGGCCAATCGGCCATCCTGTGGGGGCAGAATTCGACCCAAGGCTATCCCAGCTGGTCTTGGCAGAACACCCGCCAGTACTTCCTGAATGCGCTTACGAACACGAGGAAAGCCGATCGCGACCTCGGCCTTACGAACACCTTCCAGGGTCTCGGCCACCTGATTCACCTTGTCCAGGATACGGCCTCCCCCGCACACACGCGGAGTGATCCTCATGTCCGGTACAACTATGAATCCCTGGTGAGGGAAGTGCAGGATGCTCAGAATCAAGCGTTCCTTGATTGGTTGAATCAACCCTATCCCGGACCGGATCCCGGTTGGCAGACTCTCGAGGCCAATCCGCTAGCGCCGATCCCCATCGCCCGGTTGTTCGACACTGACCGCTACAACGGGACAAACCCCGAGGTCACAGTCGAGCCGCTGATGGGCCTCGCCGAGTACACGAATGCCAACTTTCTTAGCGAGGACCGAATCTTCACGGAAAATGACGTCCTGTGGAGCTTCCCGTATCCGCGACGATCCGGGCTCGCCAGTGTCACGACGGCAGACTACGACATCACCTTGAGCGACGGTACCAGCGTAAGGCGCCAGTACTTTAGAAAGGACCGTCACGGAGACTCAGGGTACCGACTCGCCACCGTAGGTGTCCTTGAAGATTACCTCCAGCGCTATGCGCTTGACCCCAACCGCTACCGCAAGAGCCCGGCGCTCGATGAGGCAGTCTATCGAGACTACGCCGAGCGCCTGCTGCCTCGCGCCGTCGGCTACTCGGCTGCGCTGCTGGACTACTTCTTCCGGGGCAAGCTGGAGGCGAAGGTCGCGCCGGACCCGATGGATCCGCAAGTCCTCCTGTTGACGGGCAAGAACGCTTCGACGGAGCCGCTGAAGGACGGCACGCTGAAGGTTTATGGCGACGACGCGAGTGAAGGACGCAACGAGCTTGGATCGTGGGCGATTTCTGGCTCGGTCGAGCCCGGCGCTGATCTGCCGGGCCAGCCGCTGAGCTTCCGCCCTCCCACTGACCGTCCGGTGCCGGAGCGCTACATGGTGGTGTATCAGGGGAGCTTGGGCGAGGAGAAGAAGGAGAACCCGCCCGGGTTCGGTGGTGCCGTTATCGGCAAGGCCGCCAAGTACGTGGGGGTCATCGAGCAGCTCTTCGTCAACCAGGCCGACGGCGATGTGTACTTTCGCAACGGCACGTTTGTGACAAAGCTCAACGTACAGTCCCAGCTCCAGTCCGGCAGCCTCATCTTTCGACTCCAGTGGGGCACCCGCAACGATACCTTCTTGGTAGAGGGCGGTGTTCCCGGTGAGGGGGTATCGTCCTATTACGCGTTCGTGCTGAACCGGCCGGGTCTCGATCAAGTCTTCCGCGACCCGCCCGTGGCGACCCTCGTGCGTGGCCCCGAGCTCGTGGACCCATTCTTCCCGCGCCCGCAACTGCCGCCCTACGCCGAGATCTATCTCCGGACCGATCTCGCCCTTCTTGATAGCAATCTCGACGTGATCCTCCACGGCTACTATTGCGTCGACATTCCAAGTCCCTACCAGCCCGATCGAACTGAGTGCCACATCTTGCTGGTGAATCACTCAGCGCGCACAGTCCTCTTCGATGTGAGCCCGTTCGCTCTGGGTGCGCCCGGCCCAGTGGTGAATAGCTTCACGGGAGTGTTTGCGTCGTTGATCCTGCGCCTCGGTGCCGGGAATCCTGCCGATAGCCGCATCGTCGTCGAGGGAACCCAGCATATTCATATGGACGATGACGACGACATCTATCGGGGGTATCTGAGCGTCGTCGACGGGACCGGTGGTGTCGTTGCCACTCTGGTGAACTGGGAGACCGACCAAACGACGGTGGATCAGGGGGGCCTGCCACAGCGCGGGGGTAGGCATCTATTCTGGATGAAGTTCGATGGATACGACACGCGGGTGTATCTCTCTTCACTGATCGATGGGACTTCCGCTGAGATCGGCGCCGGCACGGCTGATGTCCAATCATTCTGGGCGGCTTCACTGCTGCCCGTGGCACCCGACTATCTGCTCCATACCGGCAGTCCCTCGTATTTTGTGAAGGGGTGGACTATGGACGGGACCGTGGTCCTGCCGCGGGTAGACGCGCCCGGTTTTCCTCCCGAGGATCCGGCCCTCGCGGATATGAAGCGGCTGGCCGATCTGCCCTCTGGCGTATCTATGGCCACGACTCCACGGTGGCAGGTGATCGAAGACCCAGACCTGCTCAGATAGTCGTGGACGTCGCGGCGGAGCCGTCCGTGCCAGCCTCTGGCCAGTCCTCCGAGGCTGTGGTAGCATCCCGCCCTACATCGGCCTTTTCTCCGGCAGTCGAGGTTTCCCTTTCGCATCGCGGCAAGGGGGGAGGCAGGCATGGCGACTGACATCACCAAGATCCGCAACGTGGGCCTGGCGGGCCACGGCGGGGTCGGTAAAACTTCCCTCGTCGAATCCATCCTGTTCGCGGCCGGGGCCGTCAACCGGCTGGGCAAGGTGGACGACGGGACCACCACCACCGATTTCGATCCCGACGAGATCAAGCGCAAGATCTCGCTGGGCACCGCGGTGGCCTACTGCGACTGGAAGGGGCACCGCCTCAACCTGATCGACACGCCGGGGTACGGCGACTTCGTCGCCGACGCGCGCGGGGGCCTGCGCGTGGCGGGGGCGGCCGTCATCGTGGTGGACGCGGTCGCCGGCGTGCAGGTGCAGACCGAGAAGGTCTGGAAGTACGCCAACGAGTACACCCTGCCGCGCGCCATCGTGATCAACCGCCTCGACCGCGAGCGGGCCGATTTCTTCCGCACCCTCGAGTCCCTCCAGAAGCGCTTGAAGGGACGGCTCTGCCCGCTTCAGATCCCGATCGGCTCTGAGGCGGGCTTCAAGGGCGTGGTGGACCTGGTCGCGATGAAGGCGCTGCTGGCCGCCGACGGCAAAGTGAAGGAAGCCGAGATCCCGGCCGAGGTGACGGACGAGGCCAAGACCTGGCGCGAAAAGCTGGTCGAGGCCGTGGCCGAGACGGACGACGATCTGCTGGCCAAGTACCTCGAAGAGGGCAGCATCGGCGAGGAGGAGATGGTCAAGGCCCTCGGCAAGGCCATCGGGCAGGGCAGCCTCGTGCCCGTCATGGCTGCCGCCGCCACCAAGGGCATCGGCGTCCAGCCGCTCATGGACCTGATCGTCCACGAGTTCCCGTCGCCCGCCGATGTTGCCCCGGTCGAGGGCACCGACCCGCGCGCCAAGCAGCCGGCCACCCGGGCGCCCGATCCCAAGGCGCCGCTGTCCGCCGTCGTCTTCAAGACCATCGCCGATCCGCACGTGGGCAAGCTCTCGCTCTTTCGCGTCTACTCGGGCACCTTCAGGGCCGACAGCCAGGTGCTCAACTCCACGCGCGGGGCCAAGGAGCGCATCGGGCATCTCGGCTGGCTCATGGGCAAGACGCAAAAGCCCGTCGAGTCGCTGGGGCCGGGCGAGATCGGCGTGGTCGCCAAGCTCAAGGACACGCTGACGGGCGACACGCTCTGCGACGAGGCGAATCCCGTGGCGCTGCCGGGCATCGCCTTCCCGGAGCCGTCCATCTCCTTCGCCATCCAGCCCAAGACGCGCGGCGACGAGGACAAGATCTCGACGGCGCTGCACCGGATGACGGAAGAGGACCCGACGCTGCATCACCACTTCGACCCCGAAACCAAGCAGCTGCTCGTCTCCGGCATGGGGCAGCTCCACGTCGAGACGGTGGTCGAGCGGATGAAGCGCAAGTACAACGTGGACGTGAGCCTGCTGCCGCCGCGCATCCCGTACAAGGAGACCGTCAAGGGGCGCGCCGAGGTGCAGGGCAAGTACAAGAAGCAGACGGGCGGCCGCGGGCAGTACGGCGACGTGTGGCTCAAGATCGAGCCACTCCAGCGCGGCGGCGGCTTCGAGTTCGTGGACGACATCTTCGGCGGTTCCGTGCCGCGCAACTTCATCCCGTCGGTGGAAAAAGGCGTCCGCGACTGCATGAAGCGCGGCATCTACGCGGGGTTCCCCATCGTGGATCTGAGAGTGTCGCTGTACGACGGCTCGTACCACGACGTGGACTCCTCCGACATGGCCTTCCAGATCGCCGCCTCGCTGGGGCTACAGAAGGGTTTCATGGAGGCGCACCCGGTCCTGCTCGAGCCCATCATGAACGTCGAGGTGACGGCGCCGTCGGAGCACGCGGGCGACGTCATCGGCGATCTCAACGGCCGCCGGGGGCGCATCGTCGGCATGGAGCCCGACGGCGAAATCGTGTCGGTGCGCGCGCAGGCGCCCATGGCCGAGATGCTGACGTACGAGTCCACGCTGCGCTCCATGACGGGCGGGCGCGGCGGCTACGCCATGGAGTTCTCGCACTACGAAGAAGTCCCCGCCCACCTGGCGGACAAGGTCGTCGCCGCCGCCAAGGCCGAGAAAGAGAAGGCCCATTAGCCCGCTCCCGAGCTTCGTCTCCCACATCGAGTGCACCGTCTGTGGCCGCCGTCACGAGGCCGGCCGCCTCCTCACCGTCTGCGAAGCCTGCGGCCAGATGCTGGCCGTGCGCTACGATCTGCCCAAGGTCACCGCGTCCGTCACCAAGGACGAGCTGCGCCGGCGCGCGCCCGGGATGTACCGCTTCCGCGAGCTCACCCCGCTCGCCCCGAACGAGGAGCCGATCACGCTGGGCGAGGGCGGCACGCCGCTGGTGCCGCTCCCGCGCATGGCCGCGCACCTCGGCCTCCGCCACGTCTGGGGAAAGGATGAGGGGCAGAATCCCACGGGATCCTTCAAGGCGCGCGGCCTCGGCATGGCGCTGACCAAGGCGCGCACCCTCGGCGTCAAGGGCGTGATGATCCCGTCGGCGGGCAATGCGGGCGGCGCCGCGGCGGTGTACGGCGCGCGCGGGGGGATTCCGGTCGTCGTGGTCGTCCCGCGCGGCACCGAAGAGGCCGCGATCGCGGAAGCGATTATCGCGGGCGCCTACGTCTTCACGGTGGACGGCTCGATCGCGACCGCCGGCAAGCTCATCGCGGGCATCGCGTCCAAGGTCGGCTGGTTCGATCTCGCCACGCTCAAGGAACCGTATCGCCTCGAGGGCAAGAAGACCATGGGGCTCGAGCTGGCCGAGCAGCTCGGCTGGGAGACGCCGGATCTCCTCATGTACCCGACGGGCGGCGGCACGGGGCTGGTCGGGATCTGGAAGGCCTACGACGAGCTGGCGGCCATGGGCTGGATCAAGGCCGCCCAGCCTCGCTTCGTGGCCGTGCAGGCCGAGGGCTGCGCGCCTCTCGTCAAGGCGTGGCAGGACAAGGCCGAGACGACGACGCTCTGGGATAATCCCGTCACGAATGCGCCCGGCCTGCGCGTGCCGGGGCCTTTCGCGGGGCGGCAGATGCTCAAGATCATGCGCGACACGGGCGGGCACGCGCGTGCCGTGAGCGAGCGGGAGATCGTGGACGCGCAGACGCTCCTGGCGCGCGTCGAGGGCATATGGGCGGCGCCCGAAGCCGCCGCGGCGCTCGCCGCGCTCGTTCAGATGAAGGAGGCGGGCCAGGTGGATGCGGGCTCGCGCATCGTCATCGTGCTCACCGGTGCGGGGATCAAGAACGCCCCGCCGGCTCTGCCCGCTCCGGTCCACCTCGAAGGCGACGAGGCGCAGGTCTTCGGCCGGGTCACGAAGGCTCTGGCCCTCTAGCCAAAAGCGCTGTTGACATGACGCGACCATGCTGGTACGTTCTTCGAAATTCCGGTCGAGAAAGTAGCTAATCCGACGAAGGATCCGAAGCCAATGAGCGGGTTGACGCGCAGGGATTTCCTTCGCTCTTCAGGCGCAGGCATAGGGCTGGGACTGGGCGCCGGGCTTGGGCTCACCGGCTGCGCCGGCACCATGACGGGGGACATCGCTCCAAAGAGCGGCCGCCGCGTCGTGGTCATCGGCGGAGGCTGGGGCGGGGCGACCGCGGCCAGATATCTCCGCATGGCCGATCCCTCGATCGAGGTGGTGATGCTCGAGCCGAATCGCGAGTTCGTCTCCTGCCCGTTCAGCAATCTCGTATTGAGCGGCCAGCGGACCATCGAGAGCCTGACGCTCACGTACGATGGGCTTCGAGGCCGCGGCGTCAAGATCATCCACGACGGCGCGACGGCCATCGAGCCCGACACCAAGCGCGTCCGCATCGCCCAGGGCTACGTTGCCTATGACCGCCTGGTCGTCTCGCCCGGCATCGACTTCCAGTGGGAGCAGATCGACGGGCTCGCGGCCGCCAGGGACACGGTGCTCCACGCCTGGAAGGCGGGGCTGCAGACGGTCGGGCTGGCACGGCAGATCCAGTCCATGCGGGACGGCGGCGTCTTCGTGCTGACCGTGCCGCCCGTCGCCTACCGCTGCCCGCCGGGCCCCTACGAGCGCATCTGCCAGGTCGCGTGGTACCTCAAGCACAACAAGCCGAAGAGCAAGGTGATCGTGCTCGACGCGAACCCGAACATCGTGTCGAAGACGGCGCTCTTCCGCGCGGCGTGGCAGGCGTATCCCAACATCGACTACCGCGCCTCGCAGAAGGCGATCGCCGTGGACCCGTCCGCACGCGAAATCCGCACCGAGTTCGACCGCGTCAAGTACGACGTGCTGAACCTGATCCCGCCCCAGCGCGCGGGCGCGATCGCCGTCCAGGCGGATTTGGTCGGCGCCGACAAGCGCTGGTGCGAGGTGAGCCACGTCACCTACGAGTCGGTGAAGCAGAAGGACATCCACGTGATCGGCGACGCCACCACGGGCCTGCCCGTGCCCAAGTCCGGCAACGTCGCCAACAACATGGGCAAGGCGGCGGCGCTCAGCATCGTGAGCCTGCTCAACGGTAAGGCGGTGCCGCTCATGCCTCCCGGCAACACCTGCTACAGCTGGGTCAGCGACCGCGAGGCGATCGCGGTCGTGAACGCGTACAAGATCGAGAACAACAAGGTGGTCCAGATCGAGCAGAAGCTCACGCCCGCCCAGAGCGTCTCCGTCGCCCAGCGCGCGGAGGGCTGGCGGCAGAGCATCTGGGCCGACATGCTGTCGTAGCAGGAGGACGGCGACCATGACAACGGCACGCTCGGCGGTAGCCCTCGCGGCGGCCGTCTTCGTACTCGCGGCCGTGCCGGGCGCGGCCCGCGCGGCAGGCCCGCTGGACGACCCGGCTTTCGCCAAGGTAATCACGTGCGCGGCCTGCCACGGCGCCAACGGCAACAGCAGGTCGGACATGATGCCGATCATCGCGGGGCTCGACCCGGTCTACTTCAAGCGGCAGATCGAGAACTACGCCACCGGCAAGCGGCCATCGCCCGAGATGGAGCCCTACGCGAAGGAAATCCAGTTCCTCGGGCTGGACCAGATCGCGGCGTACTTCGCCGCGCAGAAGCGCCAGCCCACACCCATCCGGGTCCCGGCCGAGGCTGCCGCGAAGGGCAAGGCGACAGCGGCCCAGTGCGTGATCTGCCACGGGCCGGACGGCAAGGGGGACGCCGCGCGCCTGATCCCGAGCCTGACCGGCCAGCCACCCGGCTACCTCGTGCAGCAGATGCTCCTCTTCAAGCAGGACACGCGGGACCCTGCCGAGCCGCTGCTCGCGGCCAAGAAGGCGCTCATGCGGATCATCCCGGACAACCAGTTCCCGGAGCTCGCCGCCTACTATTCGAGCCTGCGCTAGCGCGCCTCGGCCGCCTGAGCGCGGCCATGCCGCGAACGGGCCTTTGTCCTTCCTACGCTCGGTGAAGCGGGGCGGCCCGCCGGCGTCGCGGCGGGGCCTCGTCCTGCTCAGCGGCAAGGCCCCGCCGGCCTCGTGAGCCGGCCCCGGCTCTACGGGAACACGGGTAGGCTGATGCTCACCTTCCCCTTCTTGCCGGAGACCGCGGTGTCGAAGGAGTAGCAACCATCGGCATCTGTGGTCGTGGTCTGCGCGGTCACCTCAAAGCAGACGCGGAGCTTCAGCAATGGCAATGTCGTGCTGTGGTACGCACCGATGGTCTAGGGCGGTCCCCTGCGAGCCGGTCTCGTGAGCCTGGGTGGCCGTGGGCCGTGGAGCGCGGCGCCGGCGACCGGGACATAGTCGAGCTCTCTGTGCTCGGCCACGCAGCGCAGCAGGAGGCCCCCACGACTCATGTCGCCGCGGCCGACGAAGGCCGGCGGGAAGAACAGGCGGTCTCCGAACACCGCGAGGAGCGGCTCGACGTAACGCGGGCTGGCCACACTGCCGAGGAGGACGATCCGGCAGCCCCCGGCAAGGACCCGCAATACCTCGGCGTCCCGTCGGAGGGGCTCCAGATACCGCGGCTCGCTGGACCTCACCGGAATGTCGCCGTACCGGCGCAGCCGGTTGATCGTCACGGGCTCGGCAGGGTCGCGAAGGCCTTCGCCCGGCGTGATCACGAAGGCCCTGCACAGCCCGGCTGGGGGACGCCCGAAAGCCTGCGCATAGGCGAGCTTGCCCCGGAAATAGAGAGAGCTGAGAAAGCTGAAGACCTCGCCGAGAGGCACACCCGGTTTGCCGCGCAGCTGCACCGCCAGCGGGGAGCTCGAGCGGTCGTTCAGGAGAAGCGCTCCCCGCTCTCCTTCCGTCGAGGCGGGGGAAAGAAGGAAGACCGTGCAGGCATCGTGGTCCTCGGGCTCGCCATCGTACGGCGCGATCTCGAAGCGCCCCGCCTCCGTTCGGACCTGCTGGAGGCGATCGAAGCCTTCCGCCCGCGTCGGACCCTCCAAGCGCTTTGCGGCCGCGCGGATGACGACCTCGGGCACCCGCTCCCGGCCGGCGCGATTGCGATTTCGGCGGGAGCACTCGCCGGCGCTGGCGGTGAAGACGTACCCGATGACGGTCGCGCCCCGCCGTCGGCCCGCCTCGATGAGCGCGGCGCGATCGGCGGCGGTCGCGTTGACGTTGTCGACCACGACCGAGCGCCTCGCGGCCAGCGCTTCATCGATGAGGGCGAGCTGACGCTTCTGGCGATCGCGCCGGTTCCGCATCAGATCCTTGCTGATGTGAACGTGCGTCGTGGCGAACCGGTCGCGATGAAAGCTGGTTTTCCCGGCGCCCGGGAGGCCTATAAGGATCACGAGTTCTGGCACGGCTCACTCCGTCCCCTGGCGGAGCCTTTGAGAAATCTGTTTCAGGGTAGACTCTCGCAGGGCGCAGACCGCGCCGGCTTCGAGCGAGCGCCCGTCCATCAACTCGCCCCCCCGGCCAGGATGCAGATCTGACTTTCCTTCTTGTGCACATCGATGCCAATATGGTCCATGGCTGGCCCCTCCTCAGTGCGCCGTTAGAGCGCGGTCTCTCTGTGGGGCAGTCTATGCCACCACGTCGAGCGGGGGGTCAGCCGCTTCATCCCATCTATCCGCTGACGGAGCGGTAGCGTCGCGCGTGACTCAGGCCAACAATGTTGGTGCGTATAATGGCGACGAGAGGAGAGACCCGATGGCGACCACGACGATCCGGCCCGGTGATCGCGCTCCCGACCTGGCCCTTCCTGCCGTGACCCGAGACGGTACGGTCTCGCTCGCAAAGTACCTTGGGCAAAGCGCGGTGCTCCTCGCGCTCTTCCGGGGTCTGTACTGACCGTTTTGCCGGCGACAGGTCGTGTCGCTGAGATCGGCCGCGGAGAAGCTTCGCGGGATCGGTGTGGAGACCGTCGGGGTCATCGCGACGGCCGCTGAGCCGGCGCGCCGTTACTTCAGCTACCGGCGACCGCGTTATCTCGTCGCGGCCGATCCGGATCTCGTGACCCATCGAGCATTCGGCGTGCCGAACTCGGTGTTCACCGCCGAGCTTTTCGCGCTCGTGAACGCCAAGGTGGATGACCTGGCGCGCCAGGCGGGAACCAGCGTAGCGGAAGGAGGCGGCTGGGAGGCTCTGGACCGCGAGGATCGGGTCGACCGCAAGGCGTTCGCGGAAGAGATGGAGCGTCATCAGGCGCAGCTCACCGGCCAGTTCCTGATCGACCGAGCGGGTATCGTGCGCTGGACCAACATCGAGTGCGAGCGGGACGGCCTCGAGGGCCTCGACCGGTTCCCGACCGACGACGAGCTCCTCGAAGCAGCACGCACGCTCTGACAGGGTCGGGCAAGGCGCTGCGCGGCTTGATCGACTAGCTGCTCGCAGCCGCGGCTGACCGGGAGGCCGACACCAAGCGGATGCCCGCGAGTTCAGCAGCGGCAAGGCGCGAGGGTTCCAGGGCCCGATCCGTGACAACAAAGGCGTCGAACGGGTGAAGGCCGGCGAGGTCTTCCCGCTCGCGGAGCTGCGGAAGATGAACTGGCTGGTCGAGGGCGTGATCGGTCAGGCGAGGTGAGATCGCGCGATCACGCCGGTGGAACATACCGTCCAGGCGCGATGATGTTGTTCGGATCAAAGGTGTGCTTGAGCTTCACCAGGAGGTCCCGGTAACTCTTTTGCGTGAAGAGGTTCGTATCGTTCTGCGAATCAAGGTCGAGTCTCATGAGGGAAATGCCGTGCCGCTTCAGCTCTTCCAAGATGGCCTCTTTCAGCACATGGGCCTTCTCGATGCCATCGCGCGTCCGATCGAAGATGATCGAGGAGACCATCTCCACCGCATGTTCAGAGAGGATGTTGATGGTGGCGTTGATCGCCATCTGATACCGTTTTGAAAAGTCGTCGAGTATGCCGAGCGTTTTGAGGACGGCTTCACTGGTCAGAGGGACGATCGGGATGATGAAGATCAACCCTTTTTGCGATACGCGATCGACCTGACGGCACTCCTCGGTGCTTCGTAACGCCAGCGCCCGTCGCACGGCGAAGTCCGTCGACTCCCAGCAGGTCTTCCACCCGATGGCGGTGCAATCCGATCCCTTTGTCGAGGAGATTGCCGACCACACTCGTCTCCGGGGTCGACGCCGTGAAGTTGGCAATGTGTGCCGTGGAGGCGAGCGCATCGCTTAAGGCCTGTTGCGTCACTCCGGGCTCGGCGATCACATAACCCTCCTCCAGGTTGACCGTGCGGATCTGACGCAGGCGACTGAGGTCGACAACCTGTGGCCGATATCAGCGATCCGTGAGCGAAGCAGGGCCGCGTGCCACGGTAAAAGTCTTGTGTTGGCGCGAGGTTGCAGTCCCCGTCGGCAGGCGCTCTTGCACGATGCCCCGTTCCCTCGGGGCATCGTGCCCGAACAGGCATCACGATGCCCTGACTCCACGTAGAGCATTCTCCGTCACCGCTGGGCTCGTCCCTGACACTGCGCGTCTGGGCCGAGGTCCGGTCACGCTGGCGGGCAGGCGCGGCTGGGCTACCATTTACGTTTGCTTATGATACCCTCCTTCATAATTTATTTGCTTTCGGGTGCCTCCGCTGCGATCTTCCGGGAAGTATGAGGGCGACAAGGCCGTGATTCTCAGCCGATGAACTTGCATCACCTTCGGATTTTCTACACGGTCGTCCAGCGCCGAGGCATCACGGCGGCCGCGGAAGACCTCCTCCTGAGTCAGCCGGCCGTGAGCCTGCAGATCAAGGCCCTCGAGAAGGAGTTGGGCCTGGCCCTGTTCCAGCGGGGTGGCTCCAAGCTCAGGCTGACCCAGGCGGGCGAGGTTCTGTACCGCTCGGCCGTCTCCATCCTTCACGCCAAGGACGAGGCGGAGCGGGCAATCACGGAGTTGCGCGACGGGACCAAGGGGCGGCTGATCCTGGGGGCCGGGACTACGGGCGGGATGTACGTGCTGCCGCGCATCGTGCAGGCCTACAAGGGCCTCTGGCCCGAGACCGAGATTCTGTTTCACATCGGGACAACGGACCAGATCCTCGACAAGCTCCTGCAGAACGTCCTCGACATGGGGCTGGCGGGTGGGCCCATCGAGGACCGGCGCTTCGTGGTGGAGCCGGTCTGCGCCGATGAGTTGGTGCTGATCGCGGCACCGTCCTATCCGAGCCTCCCGCAGGAGCAGGTCGCCCTCAAGGATCTCGGCGGGCTCCCCTTCCTGGTCCCCGAGGCGGGGTCGAGGACCCGCCAGCTGCTCGAGCGAAAGTTCCGGGAGGCGGGTGTGCCGCTCCGCATCGCCATGCAGTTGCCCGGCACGGAGGGGGTCAAGCGCGCGGTCGAGGCCGGGCTCGGGGTCGGCATGGTCTCGCGCTACGCTGTCGAGAACGAATGCCGGGCGGGGGTCCTTCGCCGCGTCCCCATCGAAGGCTGGCGGCTCACGCGGACCATGAACCTCGTCTACCGGGCGCAGAAGTACTTCTCTCCCGTTGGGGAGCGCTTCCGGGAATTCGCCAAGTCCTACGGAAAGGCGCATCTGGAGGCGCTGGCCCACGCGCCCGGGCGGGACGCGGTGGCCGGCGGTCAGCGGAAGGGCCGCGGGGTCTCCACCGCATAATCAGAGCGAACAAGGGGAGGTGACACGGGGGCAAGGCCTCCGGCTTAGGGCGCTTGCTGAAGGGTGTTCCGGAAGGATCCTGGGCCGTTCCGATTGGGGAGGGATGAACGATGCCCGAGACAAAGACCCGATCGTCTGTGCTGAGAAGCGAGGACTGGCTTGCCGTCTGGCTGGGGTTCCTCATCATCATCCTGGTGCTCGCCGGTCTCAGACCGGACCTGCCAAGGTTCAGGTGGGCCACCGACGCGGGATTCTCGGCCACCGCGGCGGAGAGCAAGCCGGCCGTCGACAAGCTCGTCGCCGACGCCCAGGGTAAAGGCGAGGCGGACCTCGCGGCCGCGGCGGGGGCGCTTCAGGCGGCCCTGGCCACGGGCGACCGCGCCGCCATCGGAAGCGCGGCGAAGAAGGTGGCCGACTCGGCGAAGAAGACCCAGGACCCTGCCCTCAAGAAGCGGGGGGCGGACATTTCCAAGAACCTGGCCGGGGACTCGGGCGCGCTCCTGGGCGGCGTCTTCGCGGGGGAGAATCTCTGGCGCGCCGTCGTGATCGGCATCGCCTACCTGATCCTCTCCGCCATCGGCATCGCGCTCATGGGCGGGAATGTCGGCAAGTATGCGATCGGCTTTCCCGTCGTGTACGTGCTGGCCTGGCTTTCCCAGTTGATCGCGGGCAACTCCGCGGTCAACTACTGGGGGCTCGAGTACGTGATCTTTGCCCTGATCATCGGGCTCTTCGTGAGCAACGTGCTGGGCGTCCCCGGCTGGCTGAAGGAGGCCGTGAGGACCGAGTACTACATCAAAAGCGGACTGGTGATCCTGGGCGCGGGGATCCTCTTCTTCGAGATCGTCCAGGCCGGCGCGCTCGGCATCGTGCAGGCGCTGCTCGTGGTCAGCGTGATCTGGTACGCCTGCTTCTGGCTGTCGCGGAAGCTCCGGGTGGACGATGAGTTCGCCGTCATGCTCTCCACCGCCGTGTCCATCTGCGGCGTGTCGGCCGCCATTGCCGCCTGCGGGGCCATCCAGGGCGACAAGAAGAAGCTCTCCTACGTGACCTCGCTGGTCCTGGTGGTCGCCGTCCCGATGATGGTGCTCATGCCGTGGGCTGTGAAGGCCTTCGGCATCCCTGACATCGTGGGCGGGGCGTGGCTCGGAGGGACCCTCGACACCAGCGGCTCGGTCGTGGCGGCGGGCGCCCTTATCAGCGAGCCCGCGATGAAGGCTGGAGTCATCGTGAAGTTCTCCCAGAACGTCCTGATCGGCGTGGCGGCATTCCTGCTGTCTATCTGGTGGACCTTCAAGAAGGGGGCCGAGACCGGCCAGCGGCCGAGCGCGGGCGTGATCTGGGAGCGCTTCCCCAAGTTCGTGCTGGGCTTCCTGATCGCGTCGGTCGCCTTCTCGTTCCTACTGGATGGGGCGACCGTGGGCGCCACCAAGGGGTTGCTGGGCGGGCTCCGGACGGTCTGGTTCGCGCTGGCCTTCACGTGCATCGGGCTGGAAACCCGCTTCACCGAGCTGGTCTCCATGGAGGGCGGTCGACCGGCCGGAGCCTTCCTCGGGGCCCAGGCCTTCAACGTGGTCTGGACGCTGATCCTGGCGTACCTGCTCTTCGGCGGCATCCTGTTCGCCCCGCCGGTGATCAAGTAGGCGGAAGGGGACGCGTCCCGAGGAGGGCTGATCGAGAACTGGTCGTATCGGGTCAGCCGACGCGGCCGAGGCGAAGCGCGACCTGCGCGGCGGGAGAAGGAGGCGAGAGGTGACCGAGCGCCTGACATTCTCCGCATCGCTGGAGGTTCGCGCGCCGGCCGCGGAGGTGTTCGCCGTGATGAGCGACCTGCGGCGGAAGGCGTTGCTGAATCCGAACATCCACGTAATCCGTGTGGAGCTCGAGGGCGGCGAGCCGGTCCGCGAAGGCTCGGTCTTCCACCACCGGTTCCAGAAGGGGAGGCGGATCCTTGAGTACCGGAGCCAGTGCGTGCGGTGCGAACCGCCGCGGCTGTTCGAAACCCGCGGGCTGGCGGGTTCGTTCTTCGAGGTCAGGGTGAGCGTGGAGCCCCTGCACGAAGGGTGCCGGCTCACGCAGGAGGAAGCGGTGGAGGTGACGCCCGAGGCGCTGGACGCGATCGATCCGGCGCCGGCCGAGGGGCAGACGTTCCGAGACGCGATGAAGCTGCTGATGCTCTTCCCGAGCGCGCGCCCGCTAGGGGCCGAGCTCCGCGCCCACCAGCGGGAGCGGGTGGCGAGGCGGCTCGCGCGGGAGCTGGAGTCCTGGCTCATGGCCATCCGGCATCACTTGGAGGCCGGGCCCGGGCGGTAGGGGGCGAAGGATCGCCCAAGGGGAATGTGTATGAGTTTGGTGAGCCCGCACGGGAAGCAGAAGCGGCTCAGGGCGCTGCTGCTGGAGGGCGACGCGCTCGAGGCGGCCAGGCAGAAGGCGCGGAGCCTGCCGCGCCTCTCGATCACGTCGAGGGAGACCTCCGACCTGATCATGCTGGGCATCGGCGCCTTCACCCCTCTCGAGGGCTTCATGGACAAGGCCGACTGGCAGGGCGTGTGCGACGGGTATCGGCTCGCCGACGGAACGTTCTGGCCGATCCCGATCACCCTGTCGACCACGCGCGAGGAGGCCGGGCGGATCCGAGAGGGGCAGGAGGTGGCGCTGGCGGATGGCGAGAACGGCGAGTGCATGGCTGTCCTCACGGTGCGCGAGAAGTACACGGTTAACCGCGCCCACGAGTGCAAGCAGGTCTTCCGCACCACCGACCCCGCCCACCCCGGCGTGGCCAACGTCATGGCGCAGGGGGACCTGAACCTGGCGGGCCCGGTGCAGGTGCTGAGCGAGGGACCGTACCCGGACAAGTACCGAGGGCTCTACATGCGCCCGGCCGAGACCCGGAAGCTGTTCGAGCAGAAGGGATGGAGCACCGTTGCCGCGCTCCAGCTCCGCAACCCGATGCACCGCTCCCACGAGTACCTGGCCAAGATCGGCGTCGAGGTATGCGACGGGGTGCTCATCCAGCAGATCCTCAGTAAGCTCAAGCCGGGAGATATTCCCGCCGAGGTCAGGGTCAAGGCCGTCGACACTCTGGTCCAGCACTACTTCGTCAAGAACACGTGCGTCCAGGCGGGCGTCCCGCTGGAGATGCGCTACGGCGGCCCGCGCGAGGCGCTGCTCCACGCCGTGTTCAGGCAGAACTTCGGCTGCAGCCACCTTATCGTGGGCCGCGATCACGCGGGGGTGGGGGAGTATTATGGTCCCTTCGACGCCCAGAAGGTCTTCGACGAGATCCCGGCGGGGTCGCTCGAGCTCCGGCCGCTGAAGATCGACATGACCTTCTACTGCTTCGTATGCGATGGCATGGCCACAGGCAGGACCTGCCCCCACGGGAAGGAAGACCGAGTGGCGGTGAGCGGGACCATGCTGAGGAAGATCCTCTCGGAAGGGGGAGAGATTCCCGACCATTTCAGCCGGCCGGAGGTGCTGGCCATACTCAAGGAGTATTACGCCTCACTCGATGAGAAGGTGGAAGTGAAGCTCCACAAATACGCGAAGGGGGAACGGTAGCGATGCCGACCTACGTGAACCCGGACAAATGCGACGGGTGCAAAGCGCTGGACCGTCCCGCCTGCATGTACATCTGCCCCAATGACCTGATGGTCCTGGACAAGTCCCTGGGGAAGGCATGGAACCAGGAGCCCGACCTGTGCTGGGAGTGCTACGCCTGCGTGAAGACGTGCCCCCAGACCGCCATCGACATGCGCGGGTACGCCGATGTCGTGCCGCTCGGGGCCAGTCTGACGCCGCTCAGGGGCACGGACTCGGTCATGTGGACTGTCAAGTTCCGGAACGGCCAGATGAAGCGCTTCAAGTTCGCGATCCGCACGACTCCCTGGGGTTCGATCGAGCCGTACCAGGGCCTGCCGGCCCCCACGCCCGAGGGCGCGAAGGCGCCCGGGCTCAGCGGCGAGGCGAAGTATCTGGGCGTGGACAAGCTTCCTGCCGTGGCCAGGAATTAACCCCCGAACTCGTCGGGTCACAGGCTGACCCCGGAGGCACAGCATGGTCGAACCGCAAGCTGAAGTGGTCGAGTGTGACGTCCTGATCTGCGGCGGCGGGATGGCCGGGTGCGGCGCCACCTATGAGGCGGCGTACTGGGCCCAGGCCAAAGGTCTCCGGGTCGTTCTGGTGGAGAAGGCCGCCATCGAGCGGAGCGGCGCGGTGGCAATGGGCCTCTCGGCCATCAACTGCTACATGGGGATGAAGTGGGGGGAGAACCAGCCCGAGGACTTCGTCCGCTACGTCCGCCAGGACCTGATGGGCCTCTCCCGCGAGGACTTGGTCTACGACATCGCCCGGAACGTGGACTCCACAGTCCACATGTTCGAAGAGTGGGGGTTGCCCTTCTTTAAGACGCCCGAGGGGCGGTACAAGCGCGAGGGGCGCTGGCAGGTGATGATCCACGGCGAGTCCTACAAGCCCATCGTGGCGGAGGCGGCCAAGAAGGCGATCGGCGAGAAGAACATCTACGAGCGAATCTTTATGTCCCACATCCTGTTGGACGCGAACGATCCCGGCAAGGTAGCCGGCGCCGTTGGGTTCAGCGTGCGCGACCACAAGGTCTACGTCTTCAAGGCCAAGGCCGTAATCTCGGCGGCGGGGGGTGCGACCATGGTCTTCCGCCCGCACTCGGTGGGTGAAGGTCTGGGCCGCATCTGGTACGCGCCCTGGAATACGGGGTCGGCGTACAAGCTGGCGATCATGGCCGGAGCAGAGATGACCCAGATGGAGCACCGGCTCGTCGTGGCGCGCTTCAAGGACGGCTACGGGCCGGTGGGAATGTGGTTCCTGCTCTTCAAAGCGGTGCTTAAGAACGCCTACGGTGAGCTGGTCGAGGAGAAGTGGGCGGACCTGCTCAAGGAGTGGCTGCCCTATGGCGCCGGTAAACCCATCCCGACCCCGCTGCGGAACCATCAGATGATCCGGGACCACCTGGCCGGGAGCGGACCCCACTACCTCCGCACCGACGAGGCCCTGCAGAAGATGTTCGCCGACGTCCAGAACGACCCGAAGAAGATACGCGAGATCGAGACCGACGCGTGGGAGGACTTTCTCGACATGACCATGTCCCAGGCGCTGCTCTGGGCCTCGGAGAACACCGATCCTGCGAAGACCCCATCCGAGGTGGTGCTCACCGAGCCCTACCTCATGGGCTCCCACGCCTCCGGTACCGGCGCCTGGGTGAGCGGGCCCGAGGATATCGCGCCTAAGGAGTACTTCTGGGGCTACAACCGGATGACGACAGTGCGGGGCCTGTTCGCCGCCGGGGATGGCGTCGGAGGCTCGGCCCACAAGTTCTCGTCGGGTTCCTACACCGAGGGGCGATTTGCCGGGAAAGCGGCCGTCGCCTACGTCCAGGACAATGCCGGGGCGCCCAACGTGGACCAGGACCGCGTAGAGGCCATCAAGCGGGACCTCTTCGCGCCGCTCGAGGTGCACGAGAAGGGGAAGCCGCTCGTGACCCGTGGTCAGGTGAATCCTCAGGTGATCTCGCCCAAGCAGGCGCTGCTGCGGCTGCAGAAGATCATGGACGAGTATTGCGCCGGCCAGGGGTCGGGGTACATCACCAATGGGCCAACCCTCAAGCGGGGGCTCGAGTTGCTGGCGATGTTCAGAGAGGACCTGCCGAAGGTCGGCGCGGCCGACCTGCACGACCTGCTGCGCACGTGGGAGGTGTGGGACCGGTACTACTGCGCCGAGGCTCATGCGCGGCACGTCCTCTTCCGCGAGGAGACGCGCTGGCCCGGCTACTACTACCGCGGGGACTTCCCGAAGCTGGACGAGGCCAACTGGAAATGCTTCACGACCTCCCGCTACGACGGCGAAAGGAACGAGTGGACCTTGAGCAAGAAGCCGTATATCCCGCTCATCCCGTGACCGCGCGCCGGGGCGAGCCGAGGTGATGATCCGACAGGCGGGCGTCAGCGAAGCAGCGGCCGGGCCACAGCCGGCGGCGGCGCTGGGTGTCCACCGCTCGATCGTCATAATCGGAGGGGGCATCGCCGGCGTCACCGCCGCCCTCGAGGCGGCCGAAGCGGGGTACGACGTCACGATCGTCGAGAAGAACCCGTATCTGGGCGGCCGGGTCGCCCAGCTCTACAGGTACTTCCCGAAGCTCTGTCCACCCTACTGCGGATTGGAGATCAACTTCCGCCGTATCAAGGACAACCCCCGGATCCGCTTCCACACCATGGCGGAGGTCGAGCGGATCTCTGGCGGACCCGGGAACTTCGACGTCACGCTGCGGCTCCATCCGCGCTACGTCAACGACCGCTGCACGACCTGCGACGCTTGCGTGGCGGTGTGCCCCGCCGAGCGCCCGAACGCGTTCAACCTCGGGCTCGGCAAGACCAAGGCCATCTACCTCGCCCATGAGATGGCATTCCCCATGAAGTACGCCATCGATGCCGCCGCGTGCGGGCTCACTGAGTGCGCCAAGTGTGTAGAGGTGTGCGAGTACGACGCCATCGATCTCACAATGCAGCCGCGGACCCTCACGCTCAAGGCCGGCGCCGTCATCGTCGCCACCGGCTGGAAGCCCTACGACGCGAGCCGCATCGACAACCTCGGCTTCGGGCGCTACCCGGACGTCATTACCAATGTGATGATGGAGCGGTTCGCGGCGCCCAATGGGCCTACGAAGGGTCGGATCCTGCGACCCTCCAACGGTCAGGAGGTCCAGAGCGCGGTCTTCATCCAGTGCGCCGGCTCGCGGGACACGAACCACCTGGGGTACTGCTCGGGGATCTGCTGCCTGGCCTCGCTGAAAGAGGCGACCTACCTCCGTGAGCGGAATCCCGAGGCGCGGGCCCATATCTTCTACATCGACCTGCGCACCCCCGGGACTTACGAATTCTTTTCGCAGAAGGTGCTGAGCGACGACCACATCACGATCAGCAAGGGGAAAGTGGCGAAGATCAGCGAGGATCCGGCGACGAAGCAACTGGTGATCGAGGCCGAGGACATCCTCGCAGCCGGGAAGATCCGGCTGGCTGTCGATTTGGTCGTCCTGGCAACCGGGATGATGTCGAGCCTGGCCGAGGGAAAGATGGCCGGACCGGTTGCGTTCGACGCGGACGGCTTTGTGATCGAGGCGGGGACGACGGACGGGATCTTCGCCGCGGGATGCGCGAAAGGGCCCTTCGATGTGGCCACGTCGGTCCAGGACGCGACGGCGGCGGCGGCCCTCGCGATCGAGACGATACAGACCGCGGGGCGGAGATAGCGCGTGGCGAAGAAGACCGGCGTCTATGTCTGCTCCGGGTGCGGGATCGGCGGCGCGCTGGACACCGGCAAGCTGCTCGCCCTGGCCGCGGCGACCGGGGGCCCGGTCAGGACCTCGCCCGCCTTCTGCCTCGAGGACGCCCGGCTCATTCGCGCCGACATCGAGCAGGAGGGTGTGGACGGGGTGGTGATCGCGGCCTGCTCGCCCCGCGTGAACACCGACGCCTTCCGCTTTCCGTCCGCCTTCGTCGAGCGCGTGAATCTCCGCGAGCAAGTGGCCTGGAGCCATCCGCCGAACCTCGAGGAAACCCAGAGCCTGGCGGAGGACTATCTCCGCATGGGCATGGTCCGGGCCCAGAAGGCGGTCCCGCCCACGCCGTACACCGAGGCCAACGAGCGGACGGTGCTCGTGGTAGGCGGCGGCACCGCGGGGGTGAGCGCCGCCATCAGCGCGGCGCGGAGCGGCTTCTCCGTCGTCCTCGTAGAAAAGGAGCCGCAGCTCGGCGGCTACGCCGCAAAGCTCCACCGGCAGTTCCCCAAGCGCCCGCCGTACCAGGAGCTCGAGCAGACGGAAATCGCGGCGAGGATCCATGAGCTCGAGACGCTGTCGGGGGTGATGGTGCTCACAAGCGCCCAGGTCCAGGAGATCTCGGGCCAGCCCGGCCGCTTCACGGCGCGCATCGCCACAGCCAAGGGCTCGAACGACGTGACAGTTGGCGCGATCGTGCTCGCGACGGGCTGGCGCCCCGCGGCGACCGAGAAGTACGAGCGGTACGGCCTCGGGAAGTACCGGAACGTGGTGACCAGCATGGAGTTGGAGGCGATGGCTGCGGCTGGCGAGATTCGTCGGCCATCCGATGGCCGACCGGCCCGGCGTATCGCCTTCGTGCTCTGTGACGGGGAGGGGGACGACGCGCATCTGCCGTACGGGGGGAACGTCTCGAGCCTGGTGGCGCTCAAGCAGGCGACCTATGTGAGGCAGCGGCCAGACACGACCGCGTTCGTCTTCTATGGCGACATGCAGACCCCGGGCCAGTACGAGTACTTCTACCGCACCGTCCAGGCCGACCCGGGCATCTTGTTCTCCCGCGGGCAGGTCAAGTCGGTGGGCGAGGACGGTGGGGGGGGCATGGTCTTCGATGTCAGCGACACGTTGATGGGGGGAGACATCCGCCTCGAGGTGGACCTGCTCGTCCTCTCGACCGGGATGGAGCCGTCGACGCTTGGCCCGGAAGAAGCCCTGGGGCTCGCGTATCTCCAGGGCAAGAGTGTCCCGACCACCAAGTTCGGCTACGTCGACTCACACTTCATCTGCTTCCCGTACGAGACCCGGCGCACCGGCATCTACTCTGCCGGTGCGGTCCGCTCGGCGATGGATCTGACCGCCAGCGCCCGGGACGGACGGGCGGCGGCGCTGAAGGCGATCCAGTCGATCGAGAAGTCCTCGGCCGGGCAGGCCGTTCACCCGCGGGTCGGGGATCTGTCGTATCCGCAGTTCTACATGCACAAGTGCACGTCCTGCGGACGCTGCACCCAGGAGTGCCCGTTCGGCGCCCTCGAGCTCAACGAGAAGAAGAACCCGGTGCTGAGTCCGAACCGCTGTCGCCGGTGCGGGATCTGCATGGGCGCATGCCCGGTGCAGATCATCTCGTTCAACGACTACTCGGTTGACATGTTGTCGTCCATGATCAAGGCCGTCGAGATTCCGGAAGGCGACGAGGAGAAGCCGCGGATCCTCGCACTCGCCTGTGAGAACGACGCCTACCCGGCGCTGGACATGGCGGGGATCAACCGCCTCCAGTATCCCGCCTCCGTGCGCGTCATCCCGGTTCGCTGCCTTGGCTCGGTCAACAGCATCCTGATCGCCGATGCGGTCTCGCGCGGCTTCGACGGCGTCGCGCTGCTCGGGTGCAAGCCTGGGGAGGACTACCAGTGTCACTTCATCCGCGGCAGCGAGCTGCTCGGCACCCGGATGGACAACGTCCAGGAGACGCTGGGCCGGCTCGCGCTGGAGCCGGAGCGCGTGCAGGTGATGGAGCTGGCCATCTCGGAGTCGGACCGGATCCCCGCCATGCTCGAAGAGTTCGTCCGCGTCATCAAGATGATCGGACCAAATCCGATGAAAGGGTTCTAGTGCCGATCCGACTCGCTTCGCCAAATCGAGAGGAGTGCTAGGGTGGCGGTCCTCGTGCAGCCCGACTTCGACTGGAAGAGGCAGATTCTCGGCCTCGACGCCCATGACCTCTCGGTCTGCTACCAGTGCGGGACCTGTACGGCCGTGTGTCCGATCTCCACGGCCGACAATCCCTTTCCCCGCAAGGAGATGGTCTGGGTGCAGTGGGGGATGAAAGAGCGGGCGCTCGGGAACGCCTCGATCTGGATGTGCCACCAGTGCGGCACGTGCAATGCCTACTGCCCGCGGGACGCCAAGCCCGCCAACGTGATGGCAGCGCTGCGCGACTACAGCATCACGCACTACGCCGTGCCGGCCTTCATGGGACGGGCGCTCAGCGAGCCCCGATATCTGCCGCTGCTCTTCGCCATCCCGGCTGCGATCTTCCTGGCCGTCCTCGGCTGGCTGGGCCACCTCACGGCGCTCCCCGAGGGGCGCATCGTGTTCTCCAAGTTCATGCCCGTCCTCTATATCGAGGCGATCTTCGTCGCGGCCATCGGGCTCTCCATGCTGGGAGCCGCGGCCGGCGGAGTCCGGTACTGGAAGGCCATGCGAGTGTCGTCCGCGGCGTCCGGCAACGGTCACGACACGCGCCGAAGGCTGGCGGGAGCGCTGCTCGACATCCTCAGCCACGCCAAATTCAGTCAGTGCAACGAGGAGCCGCCGGGAACGCGGCGGACGCACAAGGAGCACGTGCACCGCGCGCATCTGGCGATCTTCTGGGGGTTCATGGGCTTGGTGGCCACGACGGCTTCCGTCGGCGTCGGGATCTATGCTTTCGGGTACCTGACGCCGTGGCCCTTCTGGCATCCGGTGAAGATCCTTGGCAACCTGAGCGGGGCCGCGGTCATCATCGCCCTTGCGGTATTCCTCTGGCGCCGCATCGCCGACAAGGGCGCGGCCGGCAAGAGCACGTACTCCGACTGGCTGTTCCTCTCTATCCTCCTTCTGACCACGCTGACCGGGTTCTCCTGCCAGTGGCTCCGGCTCGCGGAGGTCCCGTCGCTCGCCTATCCGATGTACTTCGTGCATCTGCTCTTCATCTTCTTCCTGCTGGTCTATATCCCGTACTCGAAGTTCGCCCACATCGTCTACCGGACCCTGGCGATGCTCCGGACCTCGAGTTCGAGGCGCGCGTCGGAGCCTCCGCTCCGGACGGTGGCCATGTCGTCCGGGCGAGCATGAGGGATCCCAACAACCCGTGCCTCTTCTGTGCGCCCCGCGGCGTGATCCGGCAGAACCATCTGGCATACACAGCCCGGGACAGTTATCCGGTCAGCGCCGGCCACACGCTCGTCATCCCGCTGCGGCACTGCGCGGACTTCTTCGACATGACGTCCGAGGAGATGGCCGCGTGCACGGAGTTGCTGGTCGCGGAGCGGCGGGCGCTGGATGCCGAGTTCAAGCCCGACGCGTACAATATCGGCGTCAATGTCGGTCCGGCGGCGGGGCAGAGCATCTTCCACGTGCACATCCACCTGATCCCGCGCTACACGGGCGATCATCCCAACCCCCGCGGCGGGGTGCGGCAGATCATTCCCTGGAGGGCCGACTATCGCCGAGGGATGGCGCCGCCGGAGGCGTTGGCGCGTGAAGGGTCGCTGGCGCCCAGGGCGCGCGTTCAGCGGGGGGGCCGGTGATGCTGGCCTCCCGGCGGTCTTGATCCTTCTGCGTTCACACCGGTGAGGTGCCGGTCCCCCATGGATCATCAGGCAATGGTCCGCTACCTCGCTGGCGAACTCCGGATCCCCGCGGGCGACGTTGACCGCACCCTCTCGGCGCTCCAGGAGTACCTCGAAACGCGCGGAGATGACGCGGACGGCAGCATCGAGCTCGGCGCTGCCGTTCAATGGATCGTCGGGCAAACCATGCTCCCGTGGGGCCGAGTCGAGCGGACGCTCAAGGAAATGCTCACCCTGGCCGCCCGACTGGAGACACCGTGACCGTCTGGCGGTTCGTGGCCGCCGACGGGGTGAGCGCGGGCTTTGGCTTGGCCGCCGACCAAGCGATCACCCGGAGACAGGGGACGGGAGGCAGTCCGCCCACTGTCCGTCTCTAGGCCGCGGTCAGATCGCGGTGTAGCCGCCGTCGACGGGGAGCGCCACGCCGGTCACGTACGCCGCCTCATCACTCGCGAGGTACAGGATCGCCGCGGCGATCTCCTCGGGCCGGCCGAAGCGCCGCAGCGGGTACTTCCCGAGCACGGTCTCGCGCCACGCGGGATCCCCGCGCAGCTCCGCCGTCATGGGGGTCTCGATCACTCCGGGACAGACGCAGTTGACCCGCACGGCCGGCGCCCAGTCCAGCGCCAGCTGGCGCGTGAGATTCGCGACGCCGCCCTTCGACGCGGCGTAGGAGGGCGCCATCGAGCCGGCCACGAGTCCGAAGATGGACGCGAGGTTCGTGATCGATCCCGCGCCGCTCGCCGTGAGCGCCGGCAGCGCCGCCCGCGAGGGCAGGTAGGTGCCGGTCAGGTTGGCCTCGACGACCCGCCGCCACTCCGCCGGGGCCGGAGCCGGGTCGGCCGCGACCGGCCGGACGCCGGCCGAATTCACCAGCGTCGTCAGCCGCTGAAACCGGGCGAGAGTGTCCTCGACCATGCTGGCGCACGCCCCGTCATCGGTCACGTCGGCCGCGAGCGCGAGCGTCCGCCCGCCGGCCGCCTCGATCGTCTTCGCCGTGTCGCGCGCGCCCTCGCCGGACAGATCCACGCATGCCACCGCTGCGCCCTCGGCAGCGAGCCTGATCGCCGTCGCCCGTCCGATTCCCGATCCGGCTCCCGTCACGATCGCGACCTTCCCCCGCATCCGCATGCGCGTCCTCCTCGAGGCTTCCGGCCCAGGCATGCCCGGACCCTGGGGCGACTACTTCCCCATCAACAGGTTCGGCAGGAATAGGACCAGCAGAGGGTAATAGGTGATGAGCAGCAGGACCACCACCAGTGCGACCACGAAGAGCGGGATCTCGCGAGCGAAGTCCGCCAGCCGGATCCTTGCGATGCTGCAGGCGATGAACATGGACATGCCGACGGGCGGCGTGATCAGCCCGATCATCAGGTTCAGTGTGAACACCACCCCGAAGTGAACCGGGTCGATGCCTAGGGCGTTGATCAACGGCATCAGCACGGGCACCAGGAGGATCATGAGCGACAGGGTCTCCAGGAAGCAGCCCAGGATCAGGAGGATGACGTTGAGCAGCAGGAGCACCAGGTGCGGATTCCTGGTGATCGACGTGACCGCCCCCACCAGCGTCGGACCGACCTGCTCGCGGGTCATCATCCACGCGAGCAGCGATGCCCCGGCCACGATGAACATGATCACGCCCGTGGTCAGCGCCGCCTCGCAGAAGACCTGGGCCATCGAGGACAATGTCAGCTCGCGATAGACGAAGACCCCCAGGAACAACGCGTACAGCACCGCCAGCACCGCGGCCTCGGTCGGCGTCACGGCGCCCCCGACGATGCCCCCGAGGATGATCACCGGCAAGAGCAGCGCCGGCAGCGCGCTCGTGAAGGCAGCCCAGAGTCCCGTCCCCGATATCTTCTCGCCCCTGCCGTAGCCCCGCTTCTTCGAGACGAGGAAGACGACGACCATGAGATACAACCCCATCAGGATGCCCGGAATTGCTCCCCCGAGGAAGAGCCGACCGATGGACACGCTGGCCAGGATCCCGAAGACCACGAACGGAATGCTGGGGGGAATGATGGGACCGATGGTCGAAGCGGAGGCCGTCACCGCGGCGGAAAACGCGGCACCATACCCGGAACGGATCATGCTCGGGATGAGTACCGCGCCAGTGCCGGCGGCGTCGGCCACCGCGGAGCCGGACATCCCCGCCATGATCATGTTCGTCACCACCACGACGTGGCCCAGGCCGCCAGTGAGACGGCCGACCAGGGCGTTTGCCAATCGCACCAGCCGCTCGGTGACGCCGCCGGTGTTCATCAGCGCCCCGGCCAGGATGAAGAAAGGCACCGCGAGCAACGGGAAGGAGTCCACGCCGGTCACGAACCGCTGGGCCGTGACTTCGAGGGGAATATTGCCGCGCAGCATGATGACGGAGAAGCCGGTCAATCCCATGGCGATCGCGATGGGAACGCCGGTGGCGAACAGGCCGATCAGCACCAGCGGGATGATCGTGAGCACGGTCAGTCCACCAGGGTCAAGGACGTTCTGGGCGCGGGTGCCGCCCCACGGATCGACTCCACGAGGCGCAGCACGACGTACACGGCGGAGATGGCGGCGCCCGCCGGCAGGGCGGCGTACACCACCCCCATATTGAGATTCATGGCCGTGGACACGGTGTTGGAGGTCAACCGCACCATGTTGACTCCCTGCCAGACGAGAACGCCCAGGAAACCCAGGACGAGAGTATTGCTGAGGATGGAGAGCAGCCGCTGGCCGCTCTTCGGCAGCGCCACCAGCAACGCGTCAACCACGATGTGGGTGCCGCGTCCAAACGCCAGCCCGGCAGCCAGGAATATCTGCCAGGCAAAAAGGAAGCGGGCCAGCTCCTCGGTCCACGTCGGCGGGGCCTCGATCACATAGCGGAAGAACACCTGGATGGCCACGTCGGCCACCATCGCCGCCAGCAAGAGACCAATGACCCCGAAGAGAACCCGATCGAGGGCCTTCAAGACCCTCGACACGGCGAGTCCGCCCTTCACGATGGCTATTTGACCGCCCTGACCTCCTCGTAGAAGCCGGGCTTCCACTTGACCTTGAACTGGTTCGGCAGGTCCTTGAGGGCCGCCTGGAAGCTGGAGAGGTCCACGGCATTGAAGATCATGCCCTTCTCCTTGAGCTTCCGCTCCAACTCGGCCTCGTCGGCCGACTGGTACCGGTCCTCGATCTTGCCCATCTCGACGAGACCCTCGGTGACGATCTTCTGCTGCTCGGGCGGGAGGCCCTTGAACCACTTCTCGCTCACGGTGATCTCGTACGCCGAGCGGATATGCCCCGTCAGATTGACGTACTTCTGCACCTCGTAGAAGGAGGAGGTGAAGATCAGCTCCAGCGGATTCTCCTGCGCGTCGATGGTCCCCTGCTTGAGCGCCATGAACACTTCGGGGAAGGCCATGGGAGTGACCGTGGCCCCGAGCATCTTCCACGCCGCCAGATACGTTTCGACCTCGGGGACCCGGATCTTGACGCCTTTCAGGTCCGCCGGCGTCTTGACCGGCTTGGTGCTCGTCAGGTATCGCGGTCCCCGGTTGGCCCAGGCGATGTGCCGGATGCCTTTGCGCTGCAGCATGGCCTCGTACATGGGCTTTGCCAGCGGCCCGTCCACGACCTTGCGAAAGTGCGCCTGGTCCCGCATCGAATACGGGGTGTCAATCGGCAAGCCCCACTCGGGCGTCACGTTGGACATGACGTAAGAGCCGAACACCCCGATCTCGATGGAGCCCAGTTGCACCGACTCCACCATGTCGCGCTCGCCGCCGAGCTGCCCGCCGGGGAAAACCTGCACCGTCAGCTCGCCCTTCGTCTTCTCGGCTACATACTTGGCGAAGTCGTTGCAAGCCCTGTCTACCGCCCCGCCTGCCGCAACGACCGAGGCCAACCGCGCCACCTTGGCGGCGGCCGCACGTGAGGCTGTCCCGTAGCCCACCGCAACCGAGCCGATCCCGACCCCGACCATCTCGAGGAAGCGTCGCCGATTCACCATACCCGTTGCGATCCTGGACATGCTGCCTCCTCTGAGCCGGGCTGATTGCCGGCATCCACTGGGTTCCCCTGTACGGAAGGCCCCGGGATCCTTTCCGTCCACCCCTCACGGTTGTTGGTCTCTAGAGCGGTCTCACTGCGGGCGGGCGGGGTTCACCCGGTTCAGGTCGATCTCTTCAGCGCGCAGGTATCCCCGGCCGTCGTGTCGCTCACGCGGGAAGGGCGGAAACTTGACGAACTTGTCGCGGAACCGCACGCCGACGGGGCGCTGATCGGGCGCGAAGGCGTAGTCCTCGGGTTTTCCCTGGGCGACCTCGACCAGGTCGTACTGACGGCTCCCCAGCCCGATGATCTCGCCGGTCGCGAGCTGGATCTCCTCGCTGATCCCGGGCGCCCGCGATGAGCAGATCTCGAACTTGTGCTGGCCCGAGTCGAGCGCCCCCTTCTCCGCCGCGCTGGACGCCGAGATCCCGTGGGCCCGGGTCGCCATGTCGATGCACGCCTTGTCGATCGCGACCGGGTCTTCGCTGGCAAAGACGCCCAGGTTCGGCACGATCGGCATGTCGCTGAAGTTCTGGCAGTCACATCCGGGGGTGAGGTCCACGGCGAGATTGATGAAGGCGACCCTGCCCCGTCCCACGGCCTTGATGGTGCCGAGGCAGGCGTCCGCGATGGCGGCATTGGCCGCTTCCTGGTTCGTGTCGTCGACCTCGAGGACGCCCGAGCTCGTCATGGGACCCATGCAGGCGCGGCAGGTCGGGCAGTGCTCCTGATCCCACTCGACGGTCCCGTTCACGCCGTGGATCAGGCCGAAGGGACAGATGTCCTCGATGAACCGCGCGGCGGCCTCACCATTCGTGCCGGAGAGCTTCTCCGGGTGAAGCTTCGCCGCGCCCGTGAAGCCATACCGCGGATGGCCGCCCATGTGAACGTTGAACTTGCCGCGTTTGGACTGCGCGCCGATGCCGAGGTTTTTGATGGCCCCGCCGATCACGCCCATCATGTGACCCTTGAAATGCGTCAGCGTGATGAGGACGTCCGCGGCGGCGATGGCCGTGGCGATGTACGCCTCCTTGAGGATGTAGCCCTCGGGAAGGTCAACCCGAAGGTCGTCGGTGCCCATGAAGCCGTCCGCGCAGATGAAGGGGCACCCGAGGACGGCGGGGCTGTACCCGTTGCGCTCGGCCGTGGTGAGGAAGTCGAGCTCCGTGACCCGGCTGGCGTACGGGGTGTAGGGCAGCGTCGTGGTGTCGCACACGAACGGCCGTCCGCCGAGGCTCTTCACCCGGTCCGCGAGAGCCCTGGCGTAGACCGGACGCAGGTAGCCGGTGTTGTTCCACTCTCCGCAATGCGTCTTGATCGCGACCACGTCCTTGGGCTTGATCAGCCTGTCGAACCCGGCCGCGTCGAAGACGGCCAGGAGCTTGGGCACGAGGCCCGTCTCGAGCGAAGCGCTGCGCGCGTTCATGTAGTACACCTTGGAGGCCATCGCGACTCCTTTCGCTTGTGGTAGCCCAGTGGCGGCGGGGCACGGGGGACCGGCCCCTATCGATACTTCACCCCCACCGGCAGACCGTCCGCAATCAGTCAAATGACTCATCAGGCCGGGGCACGCGCGCCACGACCTGACAACCGGAGCGATCCAGGCGCGGTGTTCCTGTAATCCAGCCTTGCGGCCGTCTCCACAGCGCGGCTGCCCGGCGTGCCAAGTCAAGGCGCTTCTCGACGAGCCGCTGAAGGGCGAAATGGAGCAAGGTGCCCTGAAGGGCGTCCGCGTCGTTGAACGGTACCTCCTGGCCTACTCCTTTTCCCCGAAACTCAACGTGATTCAGATGCTCGACGTCGGGTCGGGGTCCACGAGAACTTCTACAAGGCTGGAGGGCCCCTAAAGGACCGGTAAGACCCAAGCGGGCCGGAGGGATGCAAGCAATGACCGAAGGTTGAAGGCAGTCTAAGGAGGCGTCTTTCAGACCGTGACCTCGCCCACGGGAAGCTCGCGCTGCACCTGCTCCACGTCGACGGACTCGGGATGCGGCACGCCGACCGTCACGTCGACGAGGATGCGACCGCCGCCTTCGAGGTAAGGCCGCAGCAGCGGCACGCTCGAATGACGAAGGGGATCGGAGACCGCGCGGCAGGCCGCTTTCGTACTGTCGCGGCCGTGAACGTCCACGCCCATCCCGAACTCATGCACCAGCGCCTTCGCGGGCACGTGTCGTCCTCCCCTCGATCCAGGATCTGCCAGGTCCTGGATTGCGCGAGCCCAGCGCCTGTTCTGAGTGTCCGACGTCAGCACTCTTGGGACTCCGCGAGGCTCTGCGGAACCGACAGTTCGCCGGTGAGTGCCCGGGTGCCCTGCATCGCCCCGGCCCGATTGTAGCGAACGTGCTGGGCCTGCGTTCGGCTCTTCTGTCGCGCGCGCCGCCGCAGGATTGCCTCTCGCCGGCGGGCGTAGACATCGGTCGGGGCCACGTTGCCAATCCGTTCGTGGTTCCGCGCGTGATTGTAGAAGCGGAAGAAGTCCGCCATCGCGGCCCGGAGCCTCTCCGGGCTGGCGTCGACCAGCAGGTTAAGCGCCTGGAGCGTCTCGTGGAAGCGCTCCAGCTTGCCGTTGGCCTGCGGATGATGCAGCGCGCAATCCGGGGCCTGCCCGGGCGGGCCGTGGCAGAATGGGCCGTCGAGCCTTCGGCGACCCATGCCCTAACTCCTCCGGCTGCTTCCCGTGGTTCACCCTCGGGCCTACGGCACGCTCATCGACGCGGCCGGCAGTTGGGGTATCATGCCGCCCATGTCGCAGCCGGATCCGGGCACGGTCGCGTGACCGCGGCCTTCATCCTGACGCTGGCCGTGCTGGGCTTCGCCGGCGCGTTCGCGGCTGGACTGGTCGGCGTGGGCGGAGCCATCGTGATGATCCCGCTCCTCCTCTACGTCCCGCCGCTGCTCGGCGTGGGCAGTCTCGACATCAAGTCGGTGGCAGGCGTGACCATGGCCCAAGTGCTGGCGGCCTCGGTGATGGGCGCGTGGACCCACGGCCGCGGCGCCATGCTGCACCGCCGCCTGGCGCTTTGGGGTGGCACGGCCATGGCCCTGGGATCGCTGGCGGGAGCGGTGGGATCGCGCTTCGTCGGGCATCGCGTGCTGCTCCTGGTCTTCGCTCTGATGGCGACGGCGGCGCTGCTGCTCATGTTCATCAGGCCCGCCGAGGCGGGGCCGGCCGTTGGCGCGGAGACCATGCCGTTCAACCGGGCCGAGGCCGTCGGGATCCCGGGCGCCGTCGGCGTGATGTCCGGACTGGTGGGCGCCGGCGGGACCTTCTTGCTGCTGCCGATCCTGATCGGTTTCATGCGGGTGCCGGTGCGGCTCAGCATCGGCACCTCGCTCGCGATGGCCGGTGCCGGCGCTCTCTTGGGGTTCCTGGGCAAGCTCGCGACGGGCCAGGTGCCCTTCATGGCGGCCGCAGTCGTCGTCGCGGGCTCGCTGCCGGGCGCCAGCCTCGGCGCGCACCTCAGCAGGCGCGCCCCCGTGGGCGTCCTGCGGTGGGGCCTCGGCGCTCTCATCGCCCTCGCGGCACTGCGCTTCTGGATTGACGTCCTGCGGTAGGGATCACAGGAGACTCGATTGCGCTACGGGTTCGTCATCGACCAACGCAAGTGCATCGGCTCCCACGCCTGCACCGTCGCGTGCAAGGAAGAGAACCAGGTGCCGCTCGGCGTGAACCGCAGCTGGGTCGAGCCGTGACGCTTTGACTCGGTCGTGAAGCGCGGCATTCCGCTGAGTTGCTCGGCGGATTGCGCCCGGACCCGGCCCGGGGCTATAGTCACCGCGGAGCGCGACATCGACATCCTCGAAACCGATCTCCTGATCCTGGGCGCCGGCGGCGCCGGGCTCTGCGCGGCCCTGCACGCCGCTGCCCGCGCGCCGCACCTGTCGGTGACCGTCGTCGTCAAGGGCCTGCTCGGCCGCGCCGGCTGCACGCGCATGGTTCAGGGCGGCTACAACGCCGTGCTCGCCTCGCCCGACTCCCTCGAGGCGCATCTCCTCGACACCCTGGCGGGCGGCGGCTGGATCAACGACCAGGAGCTCGTCTGGGCTCTCGTCACCGAGGCGCCCGGGCGCGTGCTCGAGCTGGAAAGTCGCTACGGCTGTTTCTTCGACCGCCACCCCGACGGCCGCATCCACCAGAAGCCCTTCGCCGGCCAGACGCACGACCGGACCATCCACAAGGGAGATCTGACCGGCATCGAGATCATGAACCGGCTGACCGAGCAGGTGTGGACGCGCGAGTCCATTCGCGCGTTGGAAGAGCACCGCGCGGTGGACCTGCTGAGCGACGGCGCCGGCCGTCATCGCCTGCTCGGCGGACAAGGCTGCCGACGGCATCGCGCTGGCGTTGCGCGCCGGCGCCACCGTCAAGGACATGGAGATGGTGCAGTTCCACCCCACGGGCCTGGTCGTGCCGAACTCGCTCATGACCGGCGCGCTGCTCGAAGAGGGGCTCCGCGGGGCGGGGGGTAGGCTGCTTAACGGCAAGGGCGAGCGCTTCATGTCGCGCTACGACCCGGGGCGCATGGAGCGCTCCACGCGCGACCTCGTCGCGCGCGCCTGCTTCACCGAGGTGCAGGAGGGCCTCGGCAGCCCGCACGGCGGCGTCTGGATCGACGTGTCTCACCTGGGCGCGCAGTTCGTTGAGACCAACTTCCGCGGCATGGTCAGGCGCTGCCGGGACTTCGGCCGGGACCTGGCCCGCGAGCCCGTCGAGGTGGGCCCGACGGCGCACTTTATGATGGGCGGGGTGGTCATCGACGCCTCGTGCCTGACCGCCATCGAGGGACTCTTCGCTGCCGGCGAGGACGCGGGTGGCGTCCACGGCGCGAACCGGCTCGGGGGCAATGGCGTGGCCGATTCCACGGTGTTCGGCGGAATCGCGGGCGACGTCATGGCGGAGTGGGTGGTGGGACGGTCGCTGCCGCGGATGTCCACCCACGCGGTCGAGGCGGTCGCGGCCCGCATCGTGGAGCCCCTCGAGCGCGGCGAGGGCGAGAACCTCTACGCGCTCCAGCAGCGTCTGCGCGACGTCATGTGGGAGCAGGTGGGCCTCGTGCGCCAGGCCCCCGGCCTCAAGGCGGCGCTCCGTGAGATCGAGGAGATCGGCCAGCGCGCGGTGGGGGCGGCCGTGCCGGGCGGGACGACCTACAACCTCGCGTGGCAGGACTGGCTCAACCTCCAGAATCAGTCCGCGGCCGCCTGGCTCATCGCGCGGAGCGCGCTCGAGCGCGACGAGAGCCGTGGGTCGCACTTCCGCCGCGATTGCCCGGACACCGGCGCCGAGCTGTATAACGTCCATGTCGCTTCCGGCGACTCGGCGGGCTTGCGCGTCTGGCGGGAGGCCGTGCGGCTCTCCCGGCTGGTTCCCGACAGCGCGGGCAAGCCGGCAGGCGTCGAGGTCGGCGATTGAGCGCGCGGCGCGCCGAGCCCGTGCGTGACCGGAAATTGCTGACGCGCCGCATGGGCTCCGCCGAGGCGTGGCGGGACACCAAGGCGGGCATGTGGGCCTGGCTGCTCCAGCGCGTCGCGGCGGTCGGCCTTCTGGCGGTGATCGTGGTGCACCTCAGCAACCCGTTCGCGCGCCCCGTCCAGGCGGCGCTCCTGGCCCTCGTGCTGCTTCACGGACTGCTCGGCGCGCGCACCATCCTCCTCGACTTCGGCCTGCCGGCGCGCTGGCACCGGCTGCTCTTCCTGCTGGCGCTCCTGGCTGGCGCGGCGGCCTTCGCGATCTTCTGGAGGTGGCGATGGTACTGAAGGTCTTCCGCTGGGGCCCTGGCGCGCGCGAGCGCCTCCAGAAGTACTGGGTCAAGGCCCGCCAGGGCATGACGGTCCTCGACGCCCTTGTCGAGCTCCAGCGTGGCACCGACCCGACGCTCGCCTTCCGCTACGCCTGTCGCGTGGGCATGTGCGGCTCATGCGGCATGGTGATCAACGGCCGCGAGCGCTGGGCCTGCCGGACCTTGCTCTCGGGGCTCGCAGGCGGGCCGGTGACCGTCCGGCCGCTGTACCACTTTCCCCTGATCCGCGACCTCGTCGTCGACATGGCGCCGATCAAGAGCAAGATGCTGGAGATGAAGGCGGTCTTCGTCCCCGGCCGCCGCGCGACGGAGGGCGACAGCTTCGCCCTGATCGGCTCGCGCTCGCGCGAGCGACGCGCGATCGACGCCACGATCGAGTGCATCGGCTGCGGCATGTGCGTGTCGGCCTGCACCATGGTCAGCCACGACGCGCGCTTCCCCGGGCCCGCGGCACTCAACCGCGTCTTCACGCTCCAGCGGGACAGCCGCGACGGCGCGCATACCGATCGTAGCCAGGCCGTCCTCGCGGAAGACGTGTTGACGCGCTGTCACGGCCAGGCCAACTGCACCGCCGTCTGTCCCATGGAGATCTCTCCCACGGACTCCATCGTAGCGCTCAGGCGCCGGGCCGTCCTCCGTCTCTTCGGCATCGGTCCCCGCTGACGCGCTGCGCCCGGGGCCGTCCTTGAAGTACCTCGTGCGCGAGCCGGAAGCGCTACCGGCAGGAAGGCGCCGCCGTCGCCGCGTCGATGTTCGGCACACTCCGCAGGGGCCGCACCCGCGCGTCCGTGTGGGTCATCGCAGCGATGCGCTCATCAGAGTACGCGAGCCGCTGGTGCCCCTGGCGCATGATGGCGAGCAGCGGGGCGACTTCGGAGCGCAGCCGCAGGGCGTTCTATGCCATGTGGCACAACTTCGCACGCATCCACCAACCGCTTTGCGTCACTCCAGCGATGGAGGCCGGGATTGCCGATCACGTATGGACAGCCGCCGAAATCGCGAAACTAGCAAAGTGACGCACTCCACCCGCGGTAGCCGTAGTCGTTGCCCACGGCGGTCAGGATAGAGGTATCGGTGGTGAGCGCGATGGCCGGCAAGGGCCGGCGCTCCTTGTGGAAGCGCCCGACCAGCTCGGCCACCAGATGCTGGGCTTCGGCGGCGCTTCCGCCGTTGCCGCACCAAGAAGCTTCTTCCCTGCTTGCAGGGCCGCGGCGACCAGCCGCCTGGACTCGAGGATGCCCGGTAGCAGCGAAGCGAGCGAGATCTCCACGGCCACCTTGTGGGCCGTGATTGCGTAGCGCACCGGCCGGGCGAGTTCCTCGCCCGGCTCTCCGCCGGCTGCGCTCACGCGATCACCTCTCGTGCGGGCGGCGGAAACGCTCCGGGGCCGGCCGGCTTTCAATGGCGATGACGTGGACCGGGGAGTTCAGAATCTGGGGAATTACGGAGTCGAAAGGGGCAGCCTCCACGGCGTAATGCCCCTCCACCGTCGCGGTCTGGATCCCCGCAGACGCGGCACTAGGTCGTCGGCCGTGGGCTTCACGGAGGTCGCGGAAGCCGCCTCCCCGTCGAGGCACCGAGCGCCCGGCTACGACTCCGGCGGCCGGGGCAGGCCGAGGAAGGCCATGGAGCCGGAACCAGTCTTGATGAGCGGCGAGTCGGGATTCCTAGCCAGCTCGAGAAGGTTCGGGGCGCCAGTGGCCAGGTCGCTGATTAGGGTGCCCTCCTCGTCGATCAGGTAGCCGGTCGGGGTCCCGATGGCCTTGTACGCCGCCGAGACCTCGTCGTTCTGCTGCAGCAGCACCGAGCACTTGAGGCCTTGCTTGGCCACGAAGTCGCGCATCGCTTCGGGGCTCGATGAGGCAATCAGCAACGGAACGGGCAGGCGGTCGCGCCCGTCCAGGGGCATGGCGGCCAGCTCCGGGGCCATCTGCTCGCAGTAGCCGCAGTGAGCGCTGAAGAAGACCAGCAGGACGCGCCGCCCGCGGAACTGCTCGAGCGCCACGCGCCCGCCGCCGAGCTCCGTCAGCTCGAAGGACGGCGCCGTGGTGCCGGCGGGAAGCCCTTCGGGCTCGGTCGCCGGCGCCCCCACGCCGTCCTCGATCCGGACATCGTCCGCCAGGTCTTCCAGGGCCTCGACCCGCACGAGCAGGCGACCATTCTCGACGAAGAGCCGGTAGCCCAGCCAGCATAAGAGCCCGACGACGATCCACTGCAGCCCGACTCCCACCACCACCAGGCTGAGCAATGGTCCCTCCTCCGTTATCGTGTTACGCCTCAGCGTCCCGAGCGACTCGCGCTCGAACGCCCCGTGGCGGGGAGCCCCGGCATAGGCCGGGGTCCCCCCTGGGCTTCGGAAATCGGACGACTAGCCTGCGCCAGTCGCTCCTGCCACCTGTGCCGAGCAGCACGGCGGAACGGTCTCGCACTTCGGGAAGCAATGACCCGGAACCTCTGGTGATGCGCAGCAGGTTGCCACACACTTGTAGTTAAGTCCGACGTTCGTCTTGCAGAACTTCGAACCCAGGCAGGGCACCACATTGCTGCAGAACTGGTCCTGCCAGCAGAAGCCACGGGCGCTCAGTGACCCGTTGGCCCTCACCTTCGGAGTGCAACGGCAGCCGCTGAAGCCAGGCTGAGGCGGCCCGCAGACTACCTGGTTGCCGCAGGTACCGTCGGGCGGCGGATTCGGCGTGCATCTGCTCGCCCACGCCTCGGCATTCCGCACCCCCACAGCCGAGACCATGGTGCCCAGCACGCCTGCGCCAACCCACTTCAGCGCATCGCGCCGAGAGATGCCGTTGGCCAGGGCCTTCGACATCCGGTCGAATGAATGCTCCAATCGCTCGGGGCTACATACCGACATGACTGTGCCTCCTTTGCTCTTACGTTCTGTCCCTTTTCGGTTGAGTCCGCCGCGGCGGCCCTTCCGTGACATCCCGGGACACGTCTGCCGCCGCCAGAGACCTCACCGATCCCTAGGCTCAGACACCACCTCCTTCCCCGCCTCCGGACGCGCGCGACGCGAGGGCCAGGATCTCGTCACGCCCAGCGGCCAGGTCCGCCGCGATGACCCCCTGCTCGTCGAGCAGGTACGCGATTGGCGTGGCGAACTTGGCGTACGAGCGCGATATCTCCCACTGGCGCTGCAGCAGCACGGGGAACGTCAGCCCGTGCTCCGAGATTTTGGCGCGATTGGCCTTCACGCTACCGCGGCTCACCATGAGGAGCTCGAACTCCGCCCGGCGCCGGTGGAGCCGCTCCAGTTCGCTCGCCAGCTGGTCGCAGGGCTCGCACCCGGGGTCCGAGAACACCAGGAGCACCCGTCGGCCGCGATAGTCTTCCAGGGACAACTCGCCTCCGTCCACGCGCGGCAGGCGGAAGCTCGGCGCGAGGGTCCCGGCCTTGAGCCCGTCTCGCCCGATCCGGCTCTCCGAGAGGGGCCGCGTGGCCTTTCCGGCAGAGCCAGGGGTGCTCGCCCTGCCATCTGTGGCCGGGACCTCCCCGCGCGCCAGGGCCAATACGGGCTCCGGGCCCATCGCCTTCGGGCTCGCAATGGCGCCGCCCTCGTCGAGCAGATAGGCCATCGGGGTGCCGGGCGCCTGATATGCCACGCCGACCTCCCACTTCTCCTGCAGAAGGACCGGACAGCGGAGGCCATGATCCTTGGCGAGCCGCCGGTTCTCCTCGGGATTCCCGGTGGATACGAGCACGAGGGCCGGACGGGCGTCCCCTTGCGCCAGGGTGGCGAGGTCGGAAGCCATCCTCACGCAGTGAGGGCACGTGGGGCTCCAGAAGACCAACACGAGCCGGTGTCCGCGGAACTGTTCGAGCGACATGCGGCTGCCGTCGAGAGCGGGAAGATCGAAGGCGGGAGCGGGCGAGCCGACAGGCAACCCTGACTCTCCCTCCAGCAGTGCGCCTTTACCTTCAGCCTCCACCAGTTGCCGATTCAGCTTGAACATCCGCTCAGCGGCTCCATTGAAGTCCGCCTCCACATCCTTCAGACGCAGGATGATTCGACGGTTCTGGAGCAGGAGCTGGTAGGCCGCCCAGCAGCCCAGCGCGACGACCACCACCGGCAGCGTGACGCCCAGAACGAGCCACATGCTCACGAGCGACATCATGACCGGCCCTCCCGGCTCCCAGCCGAGGCGTGCCCCGAGCCCTTGCGACGTGACGGAGAATCTGCCCAAACAGCCGGTGTTGTCAAGTGCCTTTCTGACAGCTTGCGGATAGACATGAGATGCCTAAGCCGCCCGTTGTGGCGGTTGGAGCGCGCCAAGCTTTTCGGCCGGCGTGCGGCCATGGAGCGCCAGGGAGAAGCGTTCGTAGTTGTACCTGGTCTCCCAGTCCCGAACGGCTGCAACGGCAGTGTCGAAGTCCTGGAAGCGTTGTCGGCCCCAGAGCTCCTCCTGGTCGAACTCAGCGAGGAACGCCAGGCTCGAGCCGGGATGCAACCGCCGATAGAGCCGCAGCACCCGGAAGCGCGTACAGTCGTCCAGCGCGGTGTGCTGAAAGGCCCAGGGGCCCGCGATCCGCACGTACTTCACGTCGACCTGAATCGAGTCTCCCGGCTCCGCCTTCCCGAATAGTTTAATCTGCCGAGGTTCCCGCTTGC